>Ga0207733_100017_pt1 | contig 221505 bp, 222 predicted proteins | sample A23P3SouthBayCA_FD_187735 | JGI IMG/M metagenome (GOLD analysis project Ga0207733, IMG submission 187735) | Aerobic enrichment media microbial communities from Eden Landing Ponds, California, USA - A23 P3 (SPAdes) | ecosystem: Environmental > Aquatic > Marine > Unclassified | place: Emeryville... | reverse complement strand
GCGGGCAAGGGTGAGGTTGTTCGCCTATTAAAGGAGGTCGTGAGCTGGGTTTAGACCGTCGTGAGACAGGTCGGCTGCTATCTATTGGGGGTGTTTGGTGATTGACAGGAACGTCCGTATAGTACGAGAGGAACTACGGACGGGGACCACTGGTGTACCGGTTGTCCGTTAGGGCAAGTGCCGGGCAGCTACGTCCCGCGGGGTAAGGGCTGAACGCATCTAAGCCCGAAACCCACCTGAAAAAGAATCACCGTTGAGGCCACTCGTAGAAGACGAGTTCGATAGACTCGGGGTGTAAGTATCGAGGCAACGAGATACTCAGCCCGCGAGCACTAACAGGCCAAAGCCACACAATCATACCGCATGACTGCCGCAGTCGTGTCCGGGCGTTAACTGGATCGCACTTACACTCATCAATCTCGTCCCAGACGATACCGAACCCGTGGTCGGGCGCGAGAGCGTCACGGTTCGATCCCGTGAGTCGGCGTTTGGGCGGCCACAGCGGCGGGGACACTCCCGTACCCATCCCGAACACGGAAGATAAGCCCGCCTGCGTTCCAACGAGTACTGGGGTGCGCGAGCCCCTGGGAAAATTGTCTCGCAAGAGAGGCCAAGTACGAGCCCAGGATGGCAATCGGTAGTACACGCAGGGTCTGTCCCGGTGGAGGCCGAGACCCGTCCGTTACAACGGCTCGCAACTGGTGGTTCGCCGCCCGTCATTCATACTTTATTCAGTTCCGTTCGAGAGCGACAGCGTTCGTCGCTCGACCGTTTTCACGCCGCGTAGCCGCGGCGCCGTCATCGAAACGTCTATGGGTCGCGCAAGTCCTACCAACTACTGCGCCAAGGTGGCAGAGTCCGGCCTAACGCGTCTGCCTGCAGAGCAGATCATCGCCGGTTCAAATCCGGCCCTTGGCTTCATCCTTCCACATGCCGACCAGCGTCGGCTGTGACGTATCGTCGAGCGTCCCGTATCCCCGCCTCAACACAGCATCTCATGCACGTGGCCGCGGACGGCCCACTGGCTGCTCGGGCCATCTGGCGTCGAGAACCGGGGCGCGTGTGAACGAGTTCCACCCGAAACGAAGCGCACGCGCGTCAGACGCGTGTCAGCCGTCGGCGCCCGTGTCGAGGGCGTTGAACGCCGCGCGGAAGTCCTCGTCGTCGAGGTCCGCGAAGGTGTCGGCGAGCGCGTCGTTCAGATCGTCGAGTTCCGCCGTCAGCTCCGCGTACTCTTCGCTCTTCTCTAGTTCCGAGGCGGGCTTCTCGGCTTCGAGGGTTGCCTTCCGGGACGCGAGCGAGAAGTACTGCTGGACATCCTCGTCGTAGGACGCGCGCCGGAGCAACCGTTCCACCGTCTCGTGGAGGTCGTCGCGGGACACCGGCTTCACGAGGTAGTCGTCGAACCCCAACTCGAGGATGTCGAAGTCCGGGTCGACGGCGGTGACCAGCGCGACGCGGCAGTCGAGGCCACGATCTCGGATCTCCGTGAGGACTTCGTCGCCCGAGAGGTCCGGCATGCGCCGGTCGAGGAGGACGACGTCGACAGTCTCGTCCACCTTCTCGAGGGCCTCTTCCCCGTTGTACGCGCGGCGGACGTCGTAGGAGTCCGAGAGCCACTCCCCGTAGAGTGCGGTGATCTCCGTCTCGTCGTCGACGACGAGGACTGTCGGGGTGTCGCTCATGGCGCCGTTGCCCTCCCCGCTGACTGCGTCATGGTGGTTCGATGCCGCTCATACCACTTAAGTCCCGACCCCTCCGGCTCGCTCGACCGGAAGTTAGTAACCGTTATACGCCGCGCCGTCCACGCCCCAGATATGCAACGACGTGCTGCGGCGGTCTCCGCCGTGGTCCTCCTCTTGATTACCGCCGGGTCCTACGCCTACATCGGAATGGCCGAGGAGCCCGAGGTGTCGGTCGAGGGCGACCACACGCTGAGTGCGGGTGAGTCGCTGTCGGCGGGCGAGACCACCTACAACGTCTCCTCGCTCAGTGACGGGCGCGTGACGTTCGCCTGGACCGTGGAGGCTGCCACGTACACCGAGACGTGGGCCCACAACTCGACCGTCGAGTACCGGGGGGAATCCTTCGTCGTCGACATCCCCAACGAATCCGCCCCGACGACGTTCATGCTCACCGAGAAACTCAACGTGAGCGCCATTCTCGCCGACGATCCCGAGGTCAAGGACGAGACGGTCATGATCGACGGCGAGGAGCAAGTCGTGGACGCCGAGAACAACTCCTACCAGCCGCTGTCGGAGTATCTCCGCGATCCCGCGACGGTGCAGTTCGAGACGGGGGAGCACTTCGACTACCTCGGCAACGAGACGAACGTCACGTCAGTAACGCAGGACGCCGCGACCCTCACCTGGACCGCACCGAGACAGAACACGGTGACCGGAGAGGAGGGTGGCAACGTCACGCTCGGTGACACCACCTACCTCGCGCACTTCCCGTCCGGGCAGGAAGTCATCCTCTCGACGAACTTCGAGGAGTACCAGCACTCGGTCGAGCGGAACAGCTACTTCACCGAACGCGTCAACGGCCTCTGGGGTGTCAGCATCCTCGCGGGCCTCACCGCGATCTTCCTCCTCGGACTGGCCTACCTCCCGTCGCGCTACTGACGGGTCACGAGCCACGCCAGTCCGATTCCGAGTCCGACCAGCGCCAGCGACCCGACGATCTGTCCGGCCGTCGCGAGTCCGCTGCTCCCGTACTGCCACGGCATCCCGACGAGCGTCGCGAGCCCGGCCAGCGCGAGGTAGACGCCGACTCCGGTGCCGATGACGCTCAACCGATCGTCGAAGACGTGCGTGTCCATGTCCACGGCGTCGCGTGCGCCCGTCCTAACAGTAACGGTCCGGTCGCGCCGACAGCGCGGCAGTTCGACGCGGGCCGGTCACCAAAACAGCGAGTCGAGGAGGATTTGAACCGTGCCGAGACTCGCTACGCTCGTCTCGTCGGGTTCAACTCCCACAGCCCCGGACGATGGCGGTGCTGACGAGCCAGCGCCGCCGAATGAGAACGGGCCGAGGGGGATTTGAACCACGATCGCTAGCGCTCCCTGATTCAAATCCCAGCGGCACGCACGGATCGTCGCTGCCGAGCCAGCGACGACGGACGAGAGCGGGCCGAGGGGGATTTGAACCCCCGACCGTCTGGTGTCTTCCGCCGCCACCCGTCGGGTGACCGCGCTAAAAGCCAGACGCTCTGCCGGACTGAGCTATCGGCCCTACTGGCACGGTCCGGGTCGGCAAATAAATACTTGCGGGTTCGGCGCCACTCAGAGGTCGAACTGCGCCCGGAGGGCCTCGGCCACGATGTCCCCGGGCGTGTTGTCCTCCAGCGCGGCGCGACGGCGAAGCTCCCGGTACGCGTCCGTGGGCAACACGACGGAGAGTTGCCCCGGCGTCACCCCGTGCTCGCGGAGCGCGTCCTCGACGGGCGTGCCGTCGTTCACCTCGCTGGCGATGGCTCGCACCTCCCGCACGGTCAGGGCGCCGTCGAGGACGGCCCACGCGAGCTGGTAGCGCGCGTCGCCGCCCACTCGTGCGATGTGTTTGGCCGCTGTCGGCGGAATGTCGCCGAGCGCGACGTGGCGTCGCACCGGCCGCGGCAGGTCGTGGACCCGCGCCCACTTGCGGATGAACGGCACCGTCGCCTCGCCGCCCGCCCGCTCGGCGGCGGCCTTGTACGACCCTTCGGCTCGGACCAGCGCCGCGCAGGCGGCCGCGCCCCGGAGCATGTAGATGGTGTCCTCGGCGCCCGTGGTCTGCCCCGCGAAGGTGCGGGCCGTCTCCGCGGCTTGGGCGACGCTCTCGGGGTCGTCGGGATCGAACTCGACCGCCTCCGACGCGCGCTGACCCGTGACCGACTCGTCGCCGCGGATGACGGGTCGTCCGACGGGGGATTCGCGGTCGGTCGGCGGCAGTTCCTCGGGGCCGTCAGCCATGTGACAGACTAGAACGGTGCGGCCAAAAGGGTTCTCACTCCTCGCGCTGCTCGGAGAGGCGCTCCCAGATTTCGGTGCAGCCAGCCCCCGCTTCGACGCCGTCGAGGTGGGCTGTCTCCTCGTCTGTGACCTCCGTCTCTTCGGTTCGGTTCGCACTCATCGATCATCCATAGGGGACTCCACCCTATAAACCCGCCTGTACCCCGCGAATGGCGCCCCTGCTTCCGGGTCCTCCCAATTCCTGCCGCTACCTCTGACGGCGTCCCCCCGGGAGCGCCGATTCCCCCCGCTGAGGGCGCGGACGGTCGCCGGATCGCCACCAGCTACCAGCAATTGTCTCCGCTTTCCAGTTGGCACCCGTGGCCCTTTCAGGCAGGAGCGCCTACTGCGGGTATGTCGAAGACCGAACGCGCGACGGTCGGCGGGGGTTGTTTCTGGTGCGTCGAGGCCGCCTTCGAGGTGCTGGACGGCGTCGTCGACACCACCTCCGGGTACGCCGGCGGGCACGTCGAGGACCCATCCTACGAGGCCGTGTGCCGCGGAACCACCGGCCACGCCGAGGTGGTGCAGATCGAGTACGACCCGACGGACCTGAGTTACGAGGAGCTGCTGGCCGTCTTCTTCGCCATCCACGACCCGACGACGGAGGACCGACAGGGGCCGGACGTGGGCTCGCAGTACCGCTCGGCCATCTACTACCACGACGACGAGCAGCGGCAAGCCGCGGAGACGTTCGTCGAGAAGACAGAGACCAGCGGTGCCTACGAGGACCCGATCGTCACAGAGGTCGAACCGCTCGACGCGTTCTACGAGGCCGAGGCCTACCACCAGGACTACTTCGAGAAGAACCCCGAAGACGCCTACTGTCAGTTCCACGCCGCGCCGAAGGTGGAGAAAGTCAGAGCGAAATTCGCCGGTCAGACGCCGTAGGACTCGACGCCGTCGAGGCGCGCCCGGTCCGTCTCGTCCAACTCCACGTCGAGGCTTCCGAGGTTCGCCTCCAGGTGCGCCATCGTGCTGAACCCGACGACCGGCACCGTGGCGCCCCGGGCCAGCATCCACGCGAGGACGACCTGATTGCCGTCGACGTCCTTCTCCGCGGCGATGTCCGCGACGATCTCGTTTTTGATCCGGTTCTCGCTGGTGACGTACTCCTCGGGGATCGAGCGGTCCTCGCGGCCGTACTGGCCCTGCAGCGTCGGCGAGTAGGGGAGCAGCGTCAGGTCCGCCGCCTCGCAGTAGTCGATCAGTTCGTCGGTCGCCGGCACTTGCGCGCCGAAGTCGGCGTCGCGGTGCGGGATGAGGTAGGAGAAGCGCGGCTGGACACAGTCGAAGCGGGTCAGCCCCTCCGCCTCGGCGATGCGGTTCGCCCGCGCGAGGCGCCACGCCGTCCAGTTGCTCGCGCCGAGGTGGCGCACCCGGCCCTCGGCGACGAGGGCGTCCAGTTTCCGCATCGTCTCGACCTGCGGCGTGTCCCGGTCGTCGACGTGGGCGTACAGGAGGTCCACGGTGTCGAGGCCGAGGCGGTCGAGACTACCCGCCACTTCGCGCTCGATGTCGGCGGGCGCGAGGCTCGCGGGGGTGTCTCCGGCGTTGTACCCCATCTTCGTCGCGACGACCATCTCCTCGCGGACGCCGCGGTCCGCGAGCCAGTCGCCGACCACGCGCTCGCTTCGCGGCTCGTCGTACCCCTCGATCCACGTGGCGTAGTTGTTCGCGGTGTCGAGGAAGCGACCGCCGGCCTCGTAGTAGCGATCGAGCATCGCGAACGCGTCCGCGCGCTCGATCCGGCTCCCGAAGTACATCGTCCCCAGACAGAGCGCGCTCACCTCCGTATCGGTCCTCCCGAGTCGGACGGTTGGCATCGCGGGCATCTGGGTTCAGAGAGCGGCCCGGGGCCTAAGAGTCCTCGGCCCAGCGGCGCACCCGGAACCGCTCGTAGCCGCCGTGGGCGAGGTCCAGCGCCCCCATCCACCAGTTCCAGCGCTCGACGAGCGCGTGGTCGTCGGGGGCGTCCGCGAGGTTCTCGACGATGGCCTGCGGGGTCAGCGCCAGCCCCGCGTCGGCGTCGTAGACGCCGGAGTCGGCGAGGTCCCCGGCCTGCCGCGCGACGACGCGTCGGGCGTCGACGCTGCTCTCGGGGAAGGACTGGCGGAGGAGCAACATGAGGACCTCGCGGTTCACGCCCGCCCTACGGCCCGCGACGGGGTAAGTCCACGGCGTAGCGGGCGTTTCGATGCCCTTTAGAGGCACGCGGCGCTCTGGCCACGCATGGCAACCTTCGCAGTCGTCGTCTCGGATCCCGAGACGGGGACCTCCCACCAGTTCGAGATCGACGGACAGGACGCGAACCGGTTCCTCGGCCGCGACGTGGGCGAGGACGTGGACGGCGAGGCCGTCGGCCTCCCCGGCTACACCGTCGAGATCACCGGCGGCTCCGACACCGCGGGCCGCCCGATGCGCGGCGACGTGAGCGGTCCGAACCTGACCGACGTGCTCCTCGACGGCGGCACCGGCTTCAACCCCCAGCGCGACGGCGAGCGGCGCCGCGTCACGGTCCGCGGGCGCGAGGTCAGCGAGGAGATCGTCCAGCTCAATCTCGCCATCTCGGAGCGCGGCGAGGAGTCCGTCGACGCGCTCCTCGGCGAGGACGAGGAGTCCGACGAGGAGTAACCCGATGGCGTCCCGCCGCGAGGCGTTCCTCGCCGGCGAGCGGCCCGACGACGTGGCGATTTTCATCGACGACGACGTCGTCGAGGGCGACCTGAGCGACGCCGCCGAGCGCACCGAGAACGGCTGGCTGCTGATCGTCGACGGCGAGAGTGGCCGCAGCGTCTTCCAGCGCCTCGCGGGCGTCGATCCGATGGCGTTCGCGCGGCAGGCCGGCGACGCGCGGACCGCCGTCGACCGCGACCTGACGGGCGGCGACTGCCCCGAGGACTCGGACCACGACCCCGAGTACGTCTTCGCGTTCGTCGAAGCGCAAAACGAGGAGGTCGGCGGCCTCTACGCCGACGGGCCGGTCGTCCACGCCTACGCGCACTGCGAGTGCGGTGCGGACTACTCCGAGCGCTGGGTCGCGGGCGACTAAGCTAGATTCTCGAAGGCGCGCAGGATCTCCCGCTTCGCGACGGCGCCCTGCGTCGTCCAGTGCTGTGCGTAGTCGAGCGCGTCGTCGTAGATGTCGGGCTTGCAGCCCGCGGCCTTCGGGTGGCCGCCGCCGTTGACCTGCTCGGCGACCTCGTGGCACCGCTCGAAGGAATCGGTGCCGCGGATGCTCGCGCTTCCAGCGGGCTTCACGACGACGGCGGCGTCGGCGCCCCGCTCTCGGAGCGCTTCGGCGACCTCGTTCTGCGAGCAGCGGCCGTAGGTGACGCCGACCGTGAGGTCACCCACCGATTCCATCTCCGCGCGGTCGACCGCCCGGTCGATCAACTGCTGTTTCTCGACGCGGCGCTCCGCGAGGAAGGATAGCACGTCGTCGGGGAGGTCGGGTCCGTGTTCGCGCACCGTCTCGACGTACTCCTCGTCGTCGTCGACCCAGATGGCGTAGTCCGCGAGGTCGTCGCTGCGGTCGTCCTCCTTGATCCAGAGGTCGTGGTCCCGCGTCACCGCGGCGAGTTCGAGGAGGTGCCGCGGCACGTCATCGAAGGCCTCGACGGCCACGTCGGCGGTGCAGACGTCCTCGCCTCCGACGTGGAGGTCGACGCCCGCGTCCCGGACGGACTCGGCGACCTCGTCGTGCCACTGGTGGTGGTCGAACCAGCGCACCTCCGCGGCGCCCTCGACGACCGCGTCGAGGGCGGCCTCGATCCGGCCGAACTCGTCGGGCGCGAGGTCGCAGACGAACACGCGCGCGCCCTCCTCGCCGTACTCGGCGGCGCGGGCGAGGCCGTCCGCGAGTTCGTGTGGCCCGGTGGGGATCAGCGCGCCCTCGCCGAACTGCTCGCGGATGATGGCCGCGCAGGCCAGTCCGTCCGCGTCGGGGTCGGCGACGACGAGGACGTTCGCGCCCGCCGCCGTCTCGGCGACCGCTTGATCGCGGCGCTGGTCCTCCACGTCGTCGGGCAGGAAGAAGCCAGTTCCGGGGAGGAGCGATTTCCGCTCCAGGGACAGATCGCTGTCGTCGATGACGTCGGCGTCCATAGCTCCTCCTCGCCGCCCGCGACAAAGAAGCCCGCGGTCCTCACTCCTGGTCCGCGAGCTGTCGCACCGTCAACACCGGCACCGGACAGGCCCGCACGACCCGCTCTGCGACGCTCCCGACGAGAAAGCGGTTCTCGCCGTGTCGGCCCCGCGTCCCGACCGCGACCACGTCGGCGTCCACCTCGCGGGCGTACCCTGAGATGGCGCTCGCGGGGCGTCCCTCCCGCACGGCCGTCTCCACGTCGGCCTCGGCGCGCTCGCGCACCCGGTCGGTCGCCGCCTCCCCCTGCTCTCTGAGCGCGTCCGCGAGGTCAGCGCGCACCTCCGACGGCGAGGACTCCACCTCGCCGTCGTCGACGACGTAGAGGGCGTGCACCGCGGCGTCGAAGCGGTCGGCGAGGTCGAGCGCGACCCCCACCGCGCGGCGGACGCTCTCGGAGCCGTCGGTGGCGATGACCAGCGTGTCGATCATGGCCGCCGATTCGCCCAGCGGGGACAAAACTCCACGGGATGACCCGCGGGTTTTTCATCACCCCGCCAGTAGCCACGGCCATGGACGCCTTCGAGGTGGACACGGTGCTGGCCCCCGTCGACGCGACCGACGAGTCGTGGGCGGCCACGGAGTACGCCGTCGCGGTCGCCGACCGCTACGGTGCGGACCTCCACGTTCTCGACGTTCTCGGGGAGCAGGTCACCCGGGCCATTCAGGCCGGCGACGTGGACGGCGACGACGTGGCGGCCGACCACCGCGCGTTCGTCGAGGAGGTCTCCGAGCGCGCGAGCGAGTCGGGCGTCGCGGCCACCGGGTCGACGGCCTACGGCTTCTCGACGACGCGCAAGACCCAGCATCCCGGGAGCGTGATCCTCGACGTGGCGGAGGACCTCGACGTCGACTTCATCGTCGTGCCGCGGGAGCCCTCCGAGAGTGGCACCCCCGACGTGCTGGAGAAGGCCGCCGAGTACGTGCTCCTCTACGCCTCCCAGCCGGTCCTCTCAGTCTAGGTCGAGTTCCATCTCCAACTCGAAGCTCTCGCTGGACTCGGTCACGAAGCCCACCTTCTCGTACAGCGCGATGGCCGAGCGGTTCCAGCGCTCGACGGTGAGCCACACCGTGTCGACGCCGTTCGCCACGCCGTGGCCCAACAGCGTCTTCAGCAGGCGCGTGCCGATCCCGGCGCCCTGAAACGGCTGGTAGACGAAGATGGCGAGTTCGTACCCGCGGTCCCCGCCCGCGACGAGGGTCGCGTGCCCGACCGCCTCGTCGCCGTGCCACGCGACGACGTTGTAGCTCTCGCCGTCGAAGAGCGTCTCCAGCCAGTCCCGGACGGCGCCCTCGCCGACCGGCGGGATGCCCTGCGCGCGGTCCGCCGGGTCGTAGTCGTCGTACATCGCGACGAGGGCCGCCCGCTCGTCGGGGTCGTCCCCGAGCGCCCGGATCTCGATCTCGCGGCCCTCCTTGTCTTCGAAGGCGCGCGGCGGCCGGGGGAACGCCTCGTCGCTCATCGGACCAGTGTCACCGTCACGTCCGCGTTCAGGATGACGAACTCGCGCACGTCGCCGAGCCGTATCTTCCCCATCGGGCTGCGCTCCCCCCCGCCGAGCACGATCTCGTCGAACTCCTCGCGGCCGGCGATGCTCACGAGCGTGCTCCCGGCCTCCGTCGGCCCCACGTGTCGCACGTCGACTTCGCGGTTGACGGACGCGATCCGCTCGCGGACCCGCGACTCCACGGCACCCCCCGACTCCTCCTCGACGACCACGACCGTGACTTCGTCGGCGGCGGCCGCGGCGCGGTCGAGCGCCCAGTCGAGGGCCCCCACCGCGTTCTCGCTGTCGTCGACGCCCACGAGCACCTTCATGCCCGGTGGGTGTTCGCTGTCGGGCAAAAGCGTTTGGGGCGACGGCGCCGTGTGGGCCTCGGGGACACGGCGCTCGCGTCGACCCCCGCCCCCGACACGCTTTTGCGCGCCCATCCAGAAGACGGCGGTATGACCGACGAGACGCCCGAACAGGGCGCGCCGCCGGAGGACGCCCCCCAGCCGGGGGTGCCCGAGGACGTCCAGAAGTACGCGCGCTTCACCAAGATGGACGGCGCCCAGTACGACCGGGTCAACGAGTTCCTCCGCGACCGCACCTACATCACCGCGCGGGAGTGGGCCATCGCGCGCCTCTGTGCGGACTTCCGCACGGAGACGGGCGTCGAGATGACCAAGATCGGCGAGAACCTCCCCGAGTTGGTCCCGTTCATGACGGACACGTACACGCCCCAGGCGGTCAATCAGGCCCGCGCGTCCTTCGAGGACAAGGTGACGAAGGCCGGCGCGACCTTCCTCTACGGCGCGATGAGCGACTTCTTCACCGCCGACGAACTCGACGACCTGATGTACGAGGTCACCGAGGTCGCGAAGTTCCTCCTCGAAGTCGAGGGCGTCGACCTCTCCGTCGAGGAGGAACTCGAGGCCGAGGAGCGCATCTCGCAGGTGATGCGCGAGGTGCGCCAGTCCAGCGACGACTTGCGACACGACCACGGCGGCGACGTGGAGTGTCCCAACTGCGGCACCGCCTTCGAGCCCTCCGACTAGGGCCGCACGTTCTCGCCCTCGGCCGCGCCGAAGGTCCCCTCGGGCGCACTCTCGTCGGGGAGCGCCGCGTCCTCGTCCGCGTAGACGACCTCGCCCCGCCGCATCGTCCACTCGGGGAAGACGCCGTCCCACCCCTCGAAGGGCGTCCACTCGCACTTCGAGTGCAGGTCCGCACCGCGAATCGGCCGCGTCGAATCGAGGTCGACGAGGACCAGATCCGCGTCGCGGCCCGCCTCGATCCGCCCCTTCGCGGGCAGATCGAAGATGTCGGCGGGGTTCGCGGCCGTGAGGTCTCGCACCCGGTCGAGCGCGAGCGATCCGTCCGCGACCGCGGCGAGCAGGAGCGGGAGCGCGGTCTCCACGCCCGGCACGCCGCTCGGCGCGTCCCAGATGTCCGCGTCCTTCTCCGCCCGAGTGTGGGGCGCGTGGTCGGTGGCGATCACGTCCACCGTGCCGTCGGCCACCCGGTCGAACACCGCGGCCCGTCGGTCCGCCGACCGGAGCGGCGGGTTCATCCGGCCGAACGTGCCCAGTTCGTCGAGGTCCGACCGCGAGAGGAACAGGTGGTGGGGCGTCACCTCGCAGGTCGCGCCCGCCGCGGCCGCGGCGTCGATGCCCTCGGGGGTGCTGGTGTGCGCGACGTGGATCTGCGCGCCGGTGTCCGCGCCGACGTCCAGCGCCCGCTCGACGGCCGCCGCTTCGGCCGTGGCCGTGCGGTAGGCGCTCCACGCGTCGGCGTCGTCTCTGTCCCGCGCGCTCTCGTCGAACAGGTCCGCGTCCTCGGCGTGGACGGTCACCGGCACGTCCTCAGCGGCCGCGCGCTCGGCCGCCGCGCGGAACAGGTCGGCGTCGATGCCCATGTCGCCGGTGGAGTCCGCGAGGAACACCTCGCCGAGGGCGAACAGTGGGCGCTCGAACAGCGAGTCGGGGTCCCAGTCGCCGGTGACGCCGCCGTTCAGCCCGTAGTCCACGAGCGACGCCGCGGCGAGGTCGGCCTTCTCGTCGTAGGCGGCGCCGGAGACCGTCGGCGGGTCGGTGTTCGGCTGGTCGGCGACCGTCGTCACGCCGCCGGCCGCGGCGCTCCGCGACCCGGTGGCCCACGTCTCTTTGTGTCCGGCCCCTGGCTCGCGGAAGTGGACGTGCGCGTCGATCATCCCCGGCAGGAGGTGCTTGCCGGTGGCGTCGACGACCGGCCCGCCGTCGAGCGACTCGCCGACGGCGTCGATGCGCCCTTCGGCCACGCGCACGTCCCGGACCCGCCCGTCCGGGAGCGTCGCGTTCGCGATGAGAACCATGCGCGAGGGTGGGGCCGGTTCCCGATTAAGGGTGCCGGTCGCTCCCCGGTTCGGGTACGCTTTTGCCGGCGCCGACCCACGGTCCCGGCGTATGCGAGAGCCACGCGTCGACCGCCGCTCGCTCCTCCAGTCGCTGTCCGTCGGCGCCGCGGGGTCGGCCGCAGTCGCGGGGGTCGCCAGCGGCGCCTCCACGCCGTTCTCGGTCGACTGCACGCTCCTCACCGACGCGCCCGTCGAACCGGGCGAGCGAGCGCGCATCGCCGTCACCGTTCGAAACGAGTCCGACGCGCCGGCCCGGGTGCGACTCGAGTACGCCGTGCCGGCGCTCTGTTGTTACTTCCGGGGGACCTGCTCGATCACCATGCCGCCGCCGACGGTGCCCCGCGAGAACGTGGTCCCCGAGTCCGGCGACGGCGAGGACGCGAGCTGGACGTGGGACGCCCTCCCGGCGGGCGCGTCGCGGCGGGTCACTGTCGCGGTTGAGGTCCCCGAGGACGCCGACGGGACCGTGGAGACCCCCGACGGCGCCGTCTCGCTCCCGACCCGCTGGACCGTCGTGCCGCGCGCGGAGACCTTCGACCGCTTCGCCGCGACCGCGCGGTCTTTCGCGCTCTTCTTCGACACCGACAGGCAAGGCCGGCGCGCGTCCGTCGGGGACGACGTGATCGACATGTACGAGAGCGCGTTCGAGTTCGCGGGCAAGCGCATCGGCCGCCAGTACCGCGACGCCCTCGAAGCGGCAAACGAGATGGGGTCGTCCCTCCAGACGGCGGGAACCGACCGCTCGACGAAGTTCGAGTTAGAGGCGCTGGAGAGCGACCGCAAGTCGGACTTCGCCCCGTCCCTGCTCGTGGACAAGTTCGAGACGCTCGCCGAGAACTTCGAGACCTGCCGGGACCGCGTGTCGGCGGGCGACCCGGCGGGGGCCGCTCGAACGGCTCGCACCGCCGTCGACGTGGCGCTCTCGCTCCGAACCGAACTCCGCGAGGCGCCCGCCGACCTCGCCGCCGGTACCACGCAGGCCGACGACGCGGAGGCCCAGATCGGCCAGACGATCGCTGCTGCCGAGGCGTTTACGCGCGCCGTCGCCGGCGCGGACGCCGACTGATCAGACGGACAGGTCGCCGCTGTCGACGACCTCGCCGAACAGCCAGTCGGCGTGATCGAGGGCGTACTCGCGGTGCTCGGCCTCGATGAAGCCCACGGCGTCCGCGACGAGGATCGGGCGGTAGTCACGCAGGCCCGCCGAGGCCGCGGTGTGGAGGACGCAGACGTTCGCCAGCGTCCCGCAGAACACCAGATCCGTGATGCCGTGGGCGTCGAGGTGGCCCGCTAGCTCCGTCTCGTGGAACGCGTCGTAGGTGTGCTTCTCGACGACGTGATCCGCCTCGCGCACGTCGAGGTCGTCGTGCAGGTCGGCGTCCCACGACCCCTCGACGACGTGCTCGCCCCAGCGCTCGAACTCGTCGTAGTAGTGGTTCCCGTCGAACTGCTCGGGCGGGTGCACGTCGCGGGTGTAGACGACGCTCGCGCCGGCGGCTCTGGCCCGCGCGACGAGGTCGGTCACGGGGTCGAGCGCGTCCTCGCTCGCGGGGGCGAAGAGGCTCCCCTCCGGATGACAGAAGCCGTTCTGCATGTCCACGACGACGACCGCGGTGCTGTCGGGGTCTAACTCCATGTGTACGCTCCATCGCGTGGCGGAAAACCGTTGTGCCGGACAGGCTTTTGGTCGTCCACGCCGTCGGACCTGTATGCGCCGCCTCGCCGTCGTCGCCTTCCTCGCCCTCCTCGTCGTCGCCCCCCTCGCGGCCGCGCCCGTCGCCGGCGACGAGGCCGCGACCCCACCGGCGGATCCCCCGAGCGACCGCCTCGGCTGGGAGGCCGGCTACTGGCACAACGAGTCCATCGACGTGACCCCCGACGACGGCCTCAACGACACCGAACTCGACCGCGTCGTCGCGCGCTCGATGGCCCGCGTCGAGTACGTCCGGGGCATCGAGTTCGACCGCGAGGTGCCAGTCGAGGTAATCTCCCGAGACGAGTACGCGGCGAACGTCTCGGATGACTTCGAGAACGTCTCGACGGGCAACCGCCTCCACCAGAACGTAAAATTCGAGGCGCTGTTCATGCTCGGCGAGTCCGAGAGCGCCGTCGGCAGTCAGGAGCAGACCACCGCCGCCTCCGTCGGAGGGTACTACGACCCCGGCGAGGACCGCATCGTCGTCGTCTCCGAGAACGCGACGACCCCGCGCCTGAACGAGATCACGCTCGCACAGGAACTGTTCCACGCGCTCCAGTACCGTCACTTCCCGGTCGAGAACTACACGATGCACACCCGCGAGGCCCACAACGCCCACGACGGCATAGTCGAGGGCGACGGCAACTACGTCGACTACCTCTACGAGCAGCGCTGTGGCGACCTGTGGAACGGCACCTGTCTGGAGCCGTCCGCCGACGGGTCGGGCGGCGGCTCCGGCGGCGACCCACACGCCGGACTGCTGTACCTCCGCTACCAGCCGTACAGCGACGGGCCGCCGTTCGTGCAGTCGATCCGCGAGGCGGGCGGCTGGGATGCCGTCGACGCGGTGTACGAGGACCCGCCCGCCAGCACCGAGCAGACGATCCACCCCGAGACGTACGGGGTCGACGAGCCCACGAACGTCTCCGTCCCCGACCGCTCGACCGCGGACTGGGACAAGCCCGAAACCGGGGGCGTGACGTACGCGTCCTTCGGCGAAGCGGGCCTCTACATGATGTTCTGGTACCCCGGCTACGAGAGCAGTCTGGCGACCCAGATCGTCCCCTACCGCTCGTTCCTCAACTTCGCGCCGAGCGAGTCGATCCCCGCCATCGACCCGTTCAACTACACTTCTCGCTACTCCGCGGGGTGGGACGGCGACCGCCTCGTCCCCTACGCGACCGACGACTCCGCGGAGACCAACGAGACGGGCTACGTCTGGAAACTCGCGTGGGACTCGCCCGCGGAGGCCCGCGAGTTCGTCGACGGCTACCGGCGACTGCTCGCCTACCACGGCGCCGAGCAGGTCGGCGTCTCGACGTGGCGCGTCCCGTCGGGCGGCTACGCCGACGCGCTCCACGTCAACACGACCGGCGACACCGTCGTCGTCACGAACGCGCCGACGGTCGACGCGCTCTCGGACGTGCGCTCCTCGGTGACCGTCGACAGGGCGGGCCTCCCCACCGAGACGCCGACGGCGGGCCCGGAGACCACCGACACCGAGGCGCCCGGCCTCCCCGGCTTCGGCGTCGGAGCGGCGCTGCTCGCGGCCGCGCTGGCGGTCGCGGCGGGGTGGCGGCGGCGATGAGGCGGCGGCGCCTGCTCGCCGTCGGCTGTCTCCTCCTGCTCGTCATCGGGGCCGGCTGTCAGGGCATCCGGACGTCCGACGAGGGCGCGACGCCGCCGGACCACGGCCACCCGGCCGACCCGGCCACTGACCGCATCGGCTGGGAGGACGGCTACTGGCACAACGAGTCCATCGACGTGGACCAGTCCGACGGCCTCAACGACAGCGAGATGGACGCGTACGTCGCCCGGGGGATGGCCCGCGTGGAGGTGCTCCGGGACCGCGAGTTCAAGTCGAACGTGCCGGTGTCGGTCATCTCCCGCGCGGAGTACCGCAACCGGAGCAACTCGGGGTCGTCGAGCGAGGCCTACGGCGCGTGGAACAATCAGGTGTGGGAGGCGATGCTCGTCGTCGGCGAGGACGAGGACGTGCAGGAACTGCTCTCCTCGACGTACGGCGGGTCGGTGCTGGGCTTCTACTCCTCCGCGAACGACCGGATCACCATCGTCACGCCGACGCCGGACTCGCCGACGGTGAACAACGCGACGCTGATCCACGAACTCGTCCACGCGATGCAGGACCAGTACCACGACCTCGGCTCGGGCCGCTACGGCGCGCCGACGCAGGACGGCGACCTCGCGGCCCGCTCCGTCGTCGAGGGCGAAGCCAACTACGTCGAGGAGCGCTACCGGCAGCGCTGTGGCGACGACTGGGCCTGCGTCGCCTCGCCGTCGGGCGGCGGTGGCGGCGGCGACGGGCCGCCGAACTGGGGCATCTCGCTGACGGTGTACTTCCCGTACTCCGACGGGCCCCAGTACGTCCACGAACTCCGAGAGGCGGGCGGCTGGGACGCCGTCGCGGACGCCTTCGCGGACCCGCCGGAGAGCACGGAGCAGGTCATCCACGTCACCGACGAGGATCCCGTCGAGGTGACCGTCGCGGACACCGCCAGCGATGGCTGGGAGCGCTTCGCCGGACAGGGCGACGGCGGCGCCGACACGCTCGGCGAAGCCTCCATCTACGTCTCCCTCTGGTACCAGAGCCGCTACTACGACGCCGGCGTCGTCGATCCGAACGGCGTCGCCGACGTCGAGGGTCCCTACGACACCTACGACTACCGGAGCGGCCCCTCCGACGGGTGGGCCGGCGACGCCGTGGTCCCCTACGAGCGAAACGGGGAGTACGGCTACGTCTGGAAGTCACGCTGGGACTCGCCCGCGGAGGCCCGCGAGTTCGCCGACGCGTACCGGTCGATCCTGCGCGCCCACGACGCGACGGTCGAGAACACCACCTACGTCGTCCCCGACGGGCCGTTCGCCGACGCCTTCCGGGTCGAAGTGGTCAACGAGACGGTGACGGTCACGAACGCCCCGACGGCGGCGGCCCTCGACGCGGTCCACCGGCCGGACGACGCGGCCGCACCGCCCGCCGAGGGCGGCGAGACGGGCGGCGTCCCCGGCTTCGGCGTCGCCGCGGCGCTGGCAGCCCTGGCGGGGGCGGCGCTGATCGCCGCCCGCCGCGTCTGATCGGCGGGCTTTTCCTGCCGCCGTCGCAATCGGCCCCCATGCCGACCCGACCCGCGGGGGCGTTCGACGTCCTCGACGCCGCCACCATCGCCGGCGGCGACGCGACGGACGCGTACTTCGACCGCACCGAGGAGGCCCTCGATCACGCCGGGCGCAACCCCCGCGTCTGTGCGGAGGTGACCGCCGACCAGTTTCCGACCGGCGGCTTCGAACTGCTGGCCGGGCTCAAAGACGCGGCCCACCTGCTCGCGGACCTCCCGATCGACGCCGACGCCCTGCCGGAAGGGACGCTCTTCGACGGCGGCCCGGTCATGCGGATCGAGGGCCGCTACCGCGACTTCGCGCGCTACGAGACGGCGCTGCTGGGCTTTCTCTCCCACGCCAGCGCCGTCGCGACGAAGGCCCTCGACGTCCGGCGGGCCGCCCCCGACTCGCAGGTGCTGAGCTTCGGGTCCAGACACGTCCACCCCGCCATCGCCCCGATGGTCGAGCGCAGCGCGCTGCTCGCCGGCCTCGACGGCATCTCGAACGTCGCGGCGGGCGAACTGATCGGGCGCGAGGCCGGGGGGACGATGCCTCACGCCCTGCTCATCTGCTTCGGCCGCGGCGAGCAGGAGGCCGCGTGGCGTGCCTTCGACGAGGCGGCGCCCGACGACACGCCGCGGGTGGCGCTGTGTGACACGTACAGCGACGAGGTGGACGAGGTGCTCCGCGCGGTCGCGGAACTGGGCGACGACCTCGACAGCGTCCGACTGGACACCACCGGCTCCCGGCGGGGCGACTTCAAGCACATCGTCCGGGAGGTGCGCTGGGAACTCGACGCGCGCGGCCACGAGGACGTGGGCGTCTTCGTCAGCGGCGGCCTGGGCCCGGCTGACCTGCGGGACCTGCGCGAGCACGTCGCCGGCTTCGGCGTCGGCGGCTACGTCAGCAACGCCGACCCGGTGGACTTCGCGCTGGACATCGTCACCGTCGACGGCGAACCGGCGGCCAAGCGCGGCAAACTCTCGGGGGCGAAGTCGGTGTACCGCACGCCCGACGGCGGCCACCACGTCGGTCTCGCCGACCGCGAGGGGCCGGCCGACGGCGAGTCGCTGCTGGGGCCGCTGCTCCGGGACGGCGAGGTCGTGCGAGAATTCGATCTGGCCGCCGCGACGGAGCGCGCGCTCGCCGACGCAGAGCGTGTCGGGTACGAGCCGTAGTTACAGTTCTTCGATTTCGCCCTCCGGGGACCGCTCCCGGAAGACTTCGCCCTCGAACAGCGTCACCATCACGTCGTCGTCCTCCCACGCGTCCGGCGCCAGCCCCGCCTTCCGGCAGGTCCGGTCGAGGTAGTCGTACTCGCTCCAGCCGTTCTCCATGGGGACTGTCGGGTACATCCAGCCGTGCTGGTCGCCCTTGTCGATGGCGAGGCCGTGCGTGCCGATGTCCACGTCCTCGGCGGGGTTGTCGGTGAGGACCACGTTGGAGACGATGCAGACGGAGACGGAGACGCTGGGCAGTTCCGCGGCCTCGACCTCCGAGCGACACGACCCTTCGCTGGCGGCCTCGATGGCGGCCTCGACGATGCCGTGGCCGAGTTGCTGGCTGCTCTCGTGGCTCCCGGCGCAGCCACGCAGGCGGCCCCCGTGTGCTTCGAGGCGGACGAAGGCACCCGTGCGGTTGTAGAACGCGTCCCGCATGCTACCCGGGTGCTCGCGTTGTCCGTTGAGAACGTACGCCTCGACCGCCTCTCGTGCCAGTTCGACGGCGCGCGCGCCGTCCTGATACGAGAGGCTGAGTGTCTGGGCCTCGGACATACGGAACACTGTAGGGGCGTTGCCGACTTGAACCCTTCCATTCAACGCCTTCACCGCCAGTTCTCGGCGCCCTCGGGCGGTCCTGTGGCCGATTCGACCCCGCGAAGCGAACCCCTTAAGCGGGGACGCCCGCTAGCGACGGTGGCAGAGGGAGCCCGGCCCCCGTGCGCTCAGCGCATGAGGAAAGTCCCCCCACCCCCGGGCGGGCGACCGGACGCAAGTCCGGAGCGGGAGACCGCTGGCTCTGGAACAGAAACGAGACCGCTTCCGGACACCGATGAGGTGCGCGAACCCGACCGCGAGGGAGGGGAGTTGACCCACCGAGGGCCCACGTGTGCGAGCACGCCACCCGGAAGAACGGATGGAACGGCGAATCCTCGCCGGTGCAAGTCCACGCGGCAAGGTAGCCCGGGAGCGCGTGGACGCTCAGCCGAATGCCGGGCCGAACAGAAGGGGGCTTACTCCCCTCAGCTACCTGCGCTCGTCAGCGACGCCTCTCAGATCCGATATATAAATTTTTGTCTCGAACGTTTAAGACAGATACCTTCATCATCGTTCCTGTGGTTCAACCATGAGCACACGACTCGACGCCGACCTGCTCGGTCAGCACGTCTCCTACGACGTCTCGGGGACGTGGCTGGCCTACTGGTTGGTAGTGATGCGGGTGATCGGTGGCTGGTGGATGCTGCACGCCGGCCTGGACAAAATCTGGGCGTGGCCCTTCGACGCCGGGTGGTTCGTCGGCGGCCGGGCCGCCGGCACGACCCTCGGGCCGGTGGTGACGCTGTTCGACTCCGGCGTCCTGCTGGACTTCGTGAACGTCGCCATCCCGCTGGGACAGACCGCGATCGGACTCGGCCTGATCGTCGGGGCGCTGACGCGCACCGCCGCGTTCTTCGGCTCCTTCCTGTTGCTGTTCTTCTTCATCATCAACGGGGAGACGGGCGCGTGGTCCCACGGCGTCGTCACGGTCGAACTCCTCGGCATCGCCGTCTACGGCATCATCGCGTCCACCGGCGCCGGCCGGATCCTCGGCATCGACGCGTACCTCGCCGAGACCGACTTCGTGCAATCACATCCGCGGCTGCAGTACCTCGTAGGGTGATTACGTATGGCACACCCCACCACGGCTGACAAGATCGGCATGTACGTCGGCGGCGGACTGCTGCTGCTGGGCGTCTTCGGCATCGGCCTGCTGGAGATGCTCTTCGGCGCGACCCATCCCGTGTCGTCGGACGGGCAGATCCAGCACGACGCGCTGATCAGCGTCGAACTCCGGTCCACGGTCATGATCGCCGGGGTCGTGATCCTCGGCCTCGTGGCCCTCTACAAGGTCGCGGTCGGGCCGCCGCGGCGCTGATCCGCGGCGCTACCCCTCGAATCCCGACTCCCAGCGAAATAGCCCGTCTCGCTGCACGATCTCGCCGTCGACGGACACGGTGGCGTCCTCGCTGACGTCCGTGATGAGGTCGACGTGGACTGCCGACTCGTTGCCAGACTCGTCGGCCGAGAGGCAGGCGTCGTAGGCGCGGCCCAGCGCCAAATGGACCGTGCCAGCCATTTTCTCGTCGAAGAGGATCGAATCCGTCGGGCGGTCGATCCCCCGGTTCATCCCGACGCCGAGTTCGCCGAGGCGGCGCGCGCCCGCGTCGGTGTCGAGCACTTCCGCGATCACGTCCTCGCCGACGGCAGCGGCGTAGTCCACGACTTCGCCCTCCGCGAAAGTCAGGCGCACGTCGCGCACCCGGCGGTCGTGGATCGTCATCGGCACGTCGAAGGTCACGGTCCCCTCCGCGCCGGCGGGCGCGGTGAACACCTCGCCGCTCGGGAGGTTGTGCGAGTCGTAGGCCACCGACGCGGCGCTGTTGACGGCGGTGCGCCCCGCGATGGAGAGCGTGAGGTCCGTCTCCGGGCCCTCGATCCGGACCTCCGAGCCCGCGTCGAGGACGTCCTTCAGGCGGCCCATCTCCTCGGCGAGGGCCTCCCAGTCCCGCAGGATCGCGCCGTAGACGAAGTCCCGGTACGCCTCGTAGCTCATCCCGGCTTCCTGCGCGAGCGACCGGGTCGGGTGGACCGTGGACACCCAGTCCGTGTCGAGGCGGGCCTCCCGGATCTTCTCGCGGGCGCGGCGGTAGGCCTGCCGCCGGTCGCCGGGCACGTCCGCCGTCGCGGCCGTGTTGCGCCCGCCGCCCAGCGAGAGGACGGCGTCGGCGTTCTCGTAGAGGGCCAGTTCGGACGCCGGATCGGGGTCGAAGTCGCCGTCGCTCGCGGTGAGGTAGGCCCGGGTCACCTCGTCGGACCCGTAGGTGGCGACGAGGTTGGCGCCCCGGTCGCCCAGCGCGGCCGCCGTCGCCACCGCGAGGTCGTGTGCGCCCTCGGCCACGTCGAGGACCACGTCGTCGCCCGCGTCGATCCGCGCGCTCCAGTCCACCAGCAGGTCGGCGTGCTCGACCACTCGGTCGTCCATGGCGGTGCTGGGACGCGGAGGGGCAAAACTCCGGCGCGTGCGAAGGGCTATCGGCATGGCGCCCGTACCCCCTTCCATGTCACAGACCGGGGACGGCCGCCTCCTGCGCGTGGCGGTCACCGTCGCGCTCGTCCTGTTCGGCGTGCCGCTGCTCACCGGCGCGGTGATGATGCCGGCCATGGGCGGGGGGATGGGCGTGCCCGAGACGATGCTCGTGACGGCGCTCGTCGTCCCGATCGCGGTCCTCCTGCTGATCGCGGTCCTCGGCGGTCAGGTGCTCGCCTCGTCCGACGGCGGCGACGACGCGCTCGACGAACTCCGGATGGCGTACGCGCGCGGCGAGGTCGACGACGAGGAGTTAGAGCGGCGCCGGCAGCGCCTCCGCGAGGATTAGGGGACGATCAGCAGCGTGCCGACCGCGGTCTCGATGACCTCGACGGCTTCGCCGCTGGCCGCGCGGTGCTCCATCTCGATGTCGACCATCTCGGGGGTCAGCTCCACCGGTTCGCCGTCGACCTCGACGGTGATGTCGCCGGCCCGCTCGGCCTCGCGGATGCGCTCGGGGTCGGCGGCCTCCAGCGCCGCCACCACGTCGCCCGCGCGGTCGCGGAACTCCGGCCCGATGGCGGCGTGGTTCGGGTCGACGCCGGTGGCGACCAACTCGACGTTCGGCGTCCCGGTCTCCATCCGCACGGCGGCGTTCACGGTCTCGCTGAGGTCGTAGCTGTCGATGGCACGCACGTCCTCCAGATCCACCGCGTCCTCGTCGAGGTACACCTCGACGCGGTCGAGGTCCGCGTTCAGCGGCAGGCCGTGGTCGGACTTCCACGCGCGCACCTCGCTGGCGACGGTGGCGATGACGGTCCCGCGGTCCTCGGCCACCTCGTCGGCGGCGTCCAGTTCGGGCCACTCGGCCGCGTGGACGCTGCCCTCGGCGCCGGGGAGGTGGGTCCAGATCTCCTCGGCCACGAACGGCGAGAAGGGCGCGAGCATCCGGACGACCGCGGAGAGCACGCTGTACAGCGCGTGTCGCGCCGCGTCGCGTTCGCCGGGGCGGCCGCCGTAGAGCCGGCCCTTCACCAGTTCGACGTAGTCGTCGGCGAGGTCCTCCCAGACGAACTCCCGGAGGGTGCGAAGCGCGGCGTCGAAGCGGTGGTTCTCCATCTCCGTGGCCATCTCCGCTGCGACCCGCGTGCACCGCGAGCGGATCCACTCGTCGGCGTCACGGTAGGCGGGCGCCTCCACCTCGGGGGTCTCGGCGTCGAAGTGGTCGCTCGCGAACCGGGAGACGTTCCACAGTTTCGTGATGAACCGCGAGGCGGAGGTTACCTCCTTCCACTGGAACTGGATGTCGGAGCCGGGCTGGCCGCCCAGCGCCATCGCCTGCCGGAACGCGTCGGCGGAGTGCTCCTCGACGACTTCTTCGGGCTGGACGAAGTTCCCCCGCGACTTCGACATCTTGTTGCCGTCGTCGCCGAACACCATCCCGTTGACGAGGATCGACTCCCACGGGATGTCGTCGGCCAGCGCGTCCGTCCGCAACAGCGTGTAGAACGCCCACGTCCGGATGATGTCGTGGCCCTGCGGGCGGAGCTGGACCGGGTCGAACTCCTCCTCGGGCCAGCCCCCGACGTGCAGCGCCGAAATCGAGGAGTCCATCCACGTGTCCATCACGTCGGTCTCGGGCTCCCAGTCCTCGGCGCCACACTCCGGACAGGCCGCCTCGGGCGACTCCTCGGTGGGTTCGACCGGCAGGTCCGCGGGGTCGGCGACGTGGGTGTGCCCGCAGTCCGCGCAGTACCAGACCGGGAACGGCGTCGCGAAGACGCGCTGGCGGGAGATGACCCAGTCCCACTCCATCCCCTCGGTCCAGTCCTCGAGGCGGTCGTACATGTGCTCGGGAATCCACTCCACGTCCTGCGCGCGGTCGAGGACCGCCTCGCCGTCGACCTCCACGAACCACTGCTCCTTCGAGAGAATCTCGATGGGCGTGTCACACCGCCAGCAGGCGCCGACGGACTGCTCGATCGGTTCGCTGTCGAGGAGGTACCCCTCCTCGTCTAAGGTCTCCGCGATGGCGGTCTTCGCCTCGTCGATGGCGAGGCCCTCGAACTCGCCGGCGGTCTCGTTGAGGTGGCCGTCCTCGGTGAACACCGCGCGGAGGTCCAGATCGTACTCCGCCCACCAGTCCACGTCCTGCTTGTCCCCGAAGGTACAGATCATCACCGCGCCGGTACCGAAGTCGGGGTCGACCTCGTCGTCGGCGATGAGTTCGACCTCCTGCCCGAACAGTGGGACCTCGAAGGTGTCGCCGATCCGGTCGGCGAACCGCTCGTCCTCGGGGTCGACGGCCATCGAGACGCAGGCCGCGAGCAACTCGGGTCGCGTCGTCGCGATGTCGATGTCGTCGTTGCCGACGCCCTCGAAGGTGAGGGTGTAGAGGGTCCCCTCCTGATCGATGGGTTCGACCTCGGCGTCCGCGATGGCGGTCTGACAGCGCGGGCACCAGTTCACGGGGTGCTCGTCGCGGTAGACGCGGTCGTCGTCGGCCATCTCGACGAAGGAGCGCTGGGTCTTGCCCCAGTACTCGGGGTCCATCGTGCGGAACTCCTGGGACCAGTCCTGCGAGAAGCCCAGTCGCTCCATCGTCTCCTTCATCTGGTCGATCATCCCCTCGGTGTGCTCGATGCACATCTCCCGGAACTCGTCGCGGGGGACGTCGGTGCGGTGGATGCCCTCGTTCTCCTCGACTTTGACCTCGGTCGGCAGGCCGTGGCAGTCCCAGCCCTGCGGGAAGGACACGTCTCGGCCCTGCAGGCGGTGATAGCGCGCGAGGAAGTCCATGTAACACCAGCCCAGCGCGTTCCCGATGTGGAGGTTGCCCGTCGGGTACGGCGGGGGCGTGTCGATGACGTAGTCGGTCGCGCCGGTGTCGCTGTACTCGTACACGTCGCTGTCCCCCCACGCCGAGCGCCAGCGCTCTTCGGCGGCGGCGGGGTCGTAGGAGTCGGGGAACTCGGATTGATTCTCAGACATGTGTCTCACGGTCGGTTGGACCGACGAGGACGGCGTGGAACTGTCGGTCGGCTACCGACGTACTACCGACAGCATCACGCTCATGTCCGGGTGAAACGGCCCGCTTCGCTTAAACCTTCCCGTCCGCCGCGCCGTGCGTGGTTGTGGCACGCCAAAAATTATTTTCTGATCGAATAACTTTAAGTGGGTGGCGGCCCAAGGTCTAGTCGTAATGAGCACCCAGAAGACCGTCCTGAAAGAGGCTGGCACCGTCGGCGAGAACCCCGTGCGACTCGACGAGGAGAAGGCCGAGCAGGTCGTCGACGCGCTGAACGCGGACCTCGCGGACGCCTACACGTTCTACCACCAGGTCCAGAAGCACCACTGGAACGTCGAGGGCGCGGAGTTCCGCGACCTCCACCTGTTCCTCGGCGAGGTGTCCGAGACGGTCGAGGAGGCCGCCGACGCCCTCGCGGAGCGCGCACAGGCCCTCGGCGGCGTCCCTCACGCCAGCATGGCGACGCTCTCGGACGCGGCGACGGTGGAGCCCGAGGACGAGGACGTGTACGACATCCGCACCTCGCTCGAACACGACCTCGAGATGCTCGGCGACATCGTCGAGAGCTACCGCGCCCACGTCGAACTCACCGAGGGCCTCGGCGACTACGCGACCGCGCAGATGCTCCGCGAGCAGCTCGTCGAACTAGAGGACTTCGCGCACGAGATCGAGCACTACCTCGAAGACGACACCCTCGTCCAGGCCTAACGTCGCGGTTCGACCGTGAGGTCGCTCGCGATCCAGCCGTCGGAGTTCCCGTCCTCGACGAACACGGTGCGGCCCGGCGACGACTGACAGGCCGCCACCGTCGGTCGCTCCCCCTCCGCCTCCCGCGACGTGGCGTCTGCGTCCATCGAGTCTGTTTAGGCAAGCCTAAATCAAAAAGGGTTCCGGTTCCGGCGCTTTTCGGCCCGCCTAAAATCCGGTGAGCTTTTGGTCCCGACTCCGCTCGCTTCGGGCATGACAGCCGACGGCGCGCGGGACGTGGCGGTGGTCGGCGGCGGGCCGGCGGGCGCCGCGGTCGGGATCTTCACCGCCCGGGAGGATCTGGACACCGTCGTCTTCGACCGCGGGCGCTCGTCGCTCCGCCAGTGTGCCCACCTCGAGAACTACCCGGGCTTCCCCGGCGGCATCGACGTCGAGACGTTCTACGACCTGCTCCACGATCACCTCGACAGCGTCGGTGCGGCGCTCCGCCCCGCGGTGGTCGCGAACGTGACCCGCGCTGACGACGGCTTCCGGGTCGAGACCGAGGCCGGCGACGCGGTCCGCGCCCGCCGCGTCGTCGCCGCGACGCGCTACGGCGGCGAGTACCTCCGCGGCCTCGACGACGACGAGGCGATGTTCGCGTCCGCCGACGGCGAGTCGTACTTCGATCGCTCCTACGCCGATCCCGACGGGCGCACGCCGGTCGACGGTCTCTACGTCGCCTCGCCGGCCGACCCGACGAGCCAGCAGGTCGTGATGGCCGCGGGCCGGGGCGCACGCGTGGGCCGCGTCGTCGTCGGCGACGCCCGGCGGGACGCCGGGTACCCGGACTCGTTCGCGGAGCGGGTGGACTGGCTCCGCCGCGAGAGCGCCCGCGACGGCGACGAGCGCGAGGGCTGGCGCGAGCACTGGGACGCGCAGGCCCCCGACGCCGACGAGACGCTCCGCGAGGCGGAGATCGCTGATCGCCTCGACCGCTACGTCGACGACGCGGCGATCGAGCGCCGCCGGCAGCGCGCCCACGACCGCATCCTCGAGCACCTCGATGACGACCGGATCCGGGCGTACGTCGACGCTGACGACGACGCTCGCTGATTTTAGGCCAGCCAAAAGAATCGGTGGGTTTTTATTGTTTAGGCGAACCTAAAAGAGTATGCGACGACGCGACTTCATGGCCGCAGGGGGCGCCGCGCTGGGCGCGGGCCTCGCCGGATGCATGGGCGGATCGAACGACGGCGACGACGGCACCGAGACCGCGACCGGGACGACGACAGGTGGCCCCTACTCCGTGTCGATGGAGCCAGTGGGCGACGTCCAGTTCGACAGCGTTCCCGAGTCCGTCGCGACGTACTTCCCGAGTTACGCCGAGATGGCGGTGGCGCTGGGCCACGGTGACGCCGTGGAGTCCGTCGGCGTCACCTCTCGCTACCACACCGAGGTCTACGACGAACTCGACGGCGTCTCGATGGACAAATCCGCGCTGACGCCGCTGTACGACGGCGGTATCGACACGGAGGTCTTCCTGAACATCGACGCGGACCTCCACCTCATCGACCCGAACTGGCTGATCAACAACTTCGGCGGCATCGCCGAGGGCGACGTCGCGGACCTCCGGGACCGCGTCGCGCCGTTCCTCGGCAACGTCATCTTCCGGCGCACCGACGACTGGCACGACTACCGCTACTACTCGCTGTACGAGGCCTTCGAGAAAGTCGCGCAGGTGTTTCAGGCGGGCGACCGCTACGACTCCTTCAAATCGTTCCACGACGACACCCTCGCGTCCGTGCAGGAGTCCATCCCCGACGAGGACCGCAGCGGTGCCCTCGTCTTCGCCTACAGCGACGAGCCGACGGACTTCTCGCCGGCGCGGATCAGCGACGGCGGCTCCAACAAGAAGCAGTTCCGGGACCTCGGCATCGCAGACGCCTTCGAGGGGACCGACGTGCAGGGCCTCTCCACGTCCCAGCGCGCGACAATCGGCTACGAGTCGATGCTCGAGATCGACCCCGACTACATCTTCATCCGCGGGCACGAGGGCAAGACCCGCGAGGAGTTCGTCGACGGCCCGCTCTCCTTCATGCAATCCCACGACGTGGGCGGGCAACTCACGGCCGTCCAGAACGAGGACGTGTACCGCGGCGGTCCCATCTACCCCGGCCCCATCCAGCACCTCTTCATGCTGGAGCGCCTCGCGACGCTCCTGTTCCCCGACGCCGTCGAGGCCCCGGTCTTCGACCGCGACGAACTCGCGGGCATCGTCACGGGCTGACCCCGACCGGAATCCTTTTCAACCTTTAGGGCGACCTAAAACACGAACATGGCCGGAGACGTGGACGGCGGGCTCCCGAGCGAGTCGACGTGGCGGCGGGGCGACCCGCTCGTCGGCGTCGTCGTGGGTGGCCTCCTCGTCACGGTCGTCGCCGGCCTCGTGCAGATCCGATTCGGCGCCTACGAGATGCCGCTGGGCACGGTCCTCGACGCCCTCCTCGACACCGGCGTGTGGTTCCGCCCGAAGGTGCTCGCGACCCTGCTGCTGGGCGACGGCGTGGCCCACTTCCTGGGCGTCCACGCCGCGACGGACCACCTCTCGAACCCCACGTTCGTCGTGTGGACGATGCGGCTCCCCCGGGTCCTCGTCGGTGTGCTTGTCGGCGCGAACCTCGCGGTCGCCGGCGCGGTGTTTCAGGCCATCACGCGCAACGAACTCGCGAGCCCCTACGTGCTGGGCATCTCCTCGGGTGCGGGCCTCGCGGTGCTGTTAGTGCTCACGGTCGTCCCCACCGCCGCGGGCCTGCTCCCCGTCGCGGCGTCGCTCGGCGGCGCCGCGGCCTTCGTCCTCGTGTACGCCATCGCGTGGCGCGGGGGGACCAGCCCGGTCCGCCTCGTCCTCGCGGGCGTCGTCGTCGCCACGGTGGGCCAGTCGCTCCAGACCGGCCTCTTCTATCTCCTCGACAACAAGGCGGCCGTCTCGAAGGCCATCGAGTGGACCACCGGCTCGCTCACCGGCGTCGGCTGGACGCAGGTCCACGTCGCCGCCGTGCCGACGCTGGTCGTGCTCCCGCTGCTCGTCATCTTCTCCCGGCAACTCGACGTGCTGATGCTCGGGGAGCGGACCGCGAGTTCCCTCGGGATGCCCGTCGAGTACGTCCGCTTCGGGGTCGCGGCGCTCGCCATCGTCGCCACGGCCGCCGCCGTCGCGGTCGCGGGGCTCGTGAGCTTCGTCGGCCTCATCGTCCCCCACGTCGTCCGCACCGTCCTCGGGGGCTCCGACCAGCGCCGCCTGCTGATCGGCTGTGTGGTCGCCGGCCCGGCACTCGTCGTGGCGGCCGACGTCGTCGCGCGCCTCGCCCTCTCGCCGCTCCAGCTTCCGGTCGGCATCGTCACCGGCCTCATCGGCGGCCCCTACTTCCTGTATCTCCTCCGCCGCGCGGACCCCCTCACTACCTGACCATGAGCGAACACGCAGCCCCAGACCGACGGCCCGAGACCGAGACCGAGACCGACGCCGGCGACGAGGCCGCCCTCCTCGCGACCGACGTGGAACTGGGCTACGCCGGCCTCGACGAGCCGGTCGTCGACTGCGACACCGTCGTCGTCCCGGAGGGGGAGGTGACCGCGCTCGTCGGCCCCAACGGCTCCGGCAAGTCGACGCTGCTGAAGGGTCTCTCGCGGGACCTCGCGCCCGACGCGGGCGAGGTCCTCCTCGACGGGCGCGCCGTGCAGGAGTACGGCACCAAGGAGTACGCCCGCCGCCTCGGCGTCCTCGCCCAGCAAAACGAGTCCCCCGGCGACACCACCGTCGAGAACCTCGTGTCCCACGGCCGCTACCCGCATCGCGGCGCCTTCGAGGGGATGAGCGAGGCCGACCACGCGGCCGTCGAGCGCGCGATGGAGCGCGCCGGCGTCGTCGACCTCCGCGACGAGCAGGTCGGCAACCTCAGCGGCGGGCAGAAGCAGTTGGCCTTCATCGCGATGGTCCTCGCTCAGGAGACGGACGTTTTGCTGCTGGACGAGCCGACGACGTACCTCGATCTACACCACCAACTGCGCGTGATGGAGGTCGTCCGCGACCTCAACGAGACGGCGGACGTGACCGTCTGCATCGTCCTCCACGACATCACGCAGGCCGCGCGCTACGCGGACTACCTCGTCGCCCTCGACGACGGCGAGATCTACGACTGGGGGCCGCCCGCGGACGTGGTCACCGAGGAGCTGCTCGCGGACGTGTTCGAGGTCGACGCGATCGTCGAGTACGACACCGAACCGCGGATCGTGCCGCGGCGGGCGCGCACGGACTGACCGCCGACCGCAACCACTACTTGCCGGCCCCGCCCAGCCGTCCCTATGCACCTCGGCGTCATCGGACTCGGACGGATGGGACAGATCGTCGTCGGCCGGGCGCTGGACGCCGGCCACGACGTGACCGCCTTCGACCTCGACCCGGAGGCGGTCGCGACGGCCGCCGACCGCGGCGCCGAACCGGCCGAGTCGGTCGAAGACCTCGCGGCCCGCCTCGGGGAGGACCGCCGCATCTGGCTGATGGTCCCCGCGGGCGACGCCGTCGACGCGACCCTCGACGAACTCGACGGGCACCTCGGCCCGGACGACGTGGTCGTCGACGGCGGGAACTCCCACTTCGAGGACTCCGTGCGCCGCGCCGCGGACTGCGCGGCGGCGTACCTCGACTGTGGCACCTCCGGCGGCCCCGCGAGCGCCGAAGCCGGGTTCTCGCTGATGGTCGGCGGCCCCGAGTGGGCCTACGAGGCGATGACGCCGGTGTTCGACGCCGTCGCCACCGGCCCCGCGGGCCACGACCGGATGGGGGCGGTCGGCTCGGGCCACTACGTGAAGATGGTCCACAACGGCGTCGAGTACGCGCTGATGCAGGCCTACGGCGAGGGCTTCGAACTGCTCCACGAGGGCCGGTACGACCTCGACCTCGAAGCCGTCGCCCGGACGTGGAACAACGGCGCCGTCATCCGGTCGTGGCTGCTGGAACTCTGCGAGGAGGCGTTCCGCGAGGAGGGCTCGGACCTCGGCGACGTGGCCGACCGGGTCGAGGGCGGGTCGACGGGCACGTGGACCGTGCAGGAGGCCCTCGAACAGGAGGTGGCGCTCCCGCTCATCTATCAGGCGCTCGCCGAGCGCTTCGCGTCCCGCGACGAGCGCTTCTCCCGACGGCTTGCGAACCGCCTGCGCTACGGCTTCGGCCGGCACGAGGTGCCCCGACGGGAGTAGTCGGGGCCGGAGCGCGGGCGAACGACGCCCCTGCGTCGGAGCGGCCAATCAAAATGCTGTTAATCCCCCTCTCCGTACGCCCACCCATAATGGTGGACGCACTCGGGTTGGGGCTCGGCGTCACGATCACGCTCGTCGTCGTCGCGCTCCACTTCGCCAAAGGGACCGAGAAGCCCGCCCCCGAGGACATCGCCAACGAGGTCCTCGAACGGCGCGCCGAGACCGTGCCGGAGACGGACTTCCCGGAGCCGATGAACCGCTCCATCGGCGGCGGTGGCGGCGCGGTCGCCGTCGGCGGCGGCGCGGAGGGCGAACTCGGCGAGGACGAGGAGGGCGAGTCCGAGGGCTTCGACCCCGCCGCGATCCCCGAAGACGAGGTCGAGTACTACGAGATCGAGTACGAGAAGCAGGGCGAGACCGTCGAGGTCGCCAGCAACGAGACCCTGCTGGAAGCCGGCGAGGACGAGGACTGGGACCTGCCCTACGCCTGCCGCGAGGGGCAGTGTCTCTCCTGTGCCGGCAACGTCTCCGGCGACGCCAACGAACTCGTCCGACACAGCAACAACGAGGTGCTCTCCGAGGACGAGATGGAGAAGGGCTACTGCCTGACCTGCGTCGCCTACCCGACCGACTCCTTCACCGTCGAGACCGACGAGGCTCCCTGACAGCCGCGTCAGTTTCAACACGTTCTTTGTGACCCCCGGCCTCGGCCGGGATAGTGTCCGAACCCGCGAGCGTCGAGAGCGACATCACCGAGGGCGACCTCGTGCGCCCCCTGCTCGAACTCGCGTGGCCGATGGTCGTCATCCAGCTGTTGCAGGTCGCGTACAACGTCGCCGACACGCTGTGGCTGGGTGCCTACTCCGCGGACGCCGTCGGCGCGCTGAGCCTCGCCTTTCCGCTGATCTTCTTTCTGATCTCCGTCGGCGGCGGCTTCACGACCGCAGGCTCGATCCTCGTCGCGCAGTTCACCGGCGCCGACAGCGGCGCGTCCGCGGGCAAGGCCGCCGGCCAGACCATCGTCTTCGTCGGCGCGCTGGCGACGGCGCTCGGCATCGCCGGCTTCTTCGTCACCGGCCCGATGCTCGATCTGTTCCCCGCCAGCCCCGAGACGAAGGCACAGGTCGTCCCGCTGGCCGGCGACTACATGCGCATCTTCTTCCTCGGCATGCCGTTCCTGCTCGGGTTCTTCGTCTTCTCGGCGCTGATGCGGGGCTACGGCGACACGCGGACCCCGATGCGCGTGATGGCGATCAGCGTCGCGATCAACGTCGTCATCGACCCGCTGCTCATCTTCGGCGTCGGCCCGATCCCGGAACTCGGCATCGAGGGCGCGGCGGTCGCGACGGTGCTGTCCCGCGGGGTTGCGACGGCCATCGGGATGTACCTGCTCTTCGGCGCGCGCGTCGGCCCCGCCGTCGAGCGCTCGCACCTCGTCCCCGACCTGAGCTTCATCTGGAAGATCGTCCGCGTCGGGGTGCCAAGCGCCCTCGAACAGTCCACCAGCGCGCTGGCGATGATCTCCCTGACGGCGATGGTGACGACGTTCGCGCCCGCCGTCGTCACGGCGTACGGGCTGGGCAACCGCCTCGTGTCGGTCATCTTCCTCCCGGCGATGGGGCTGGGCCGCGCCACGAACACGATGGTCGGCCAGAACCTCGGGGCGGGCAACACAGATCGTGCGGAGCGGGCGGTCTGGCTCGCGGCGAAGGCGGCCGCGGGGGTGTTGCTCGTCGCTGGCGTCGTCGCGGCCGCGTTCCCGCGCCCCATCGTCGGCATCTTCATGACGACCGGGACCGAGCAAGCCGCCCAGACCATCGACTACGGCGCGGAGTACCTCCGGATCCGCACGGTCGAGTTCGTCTTCATCGGCGTGTTTCAGGTGCTTTTGGGTGCGTACCGGGGCGCGGGGAGCACGAAGACCGCGCTGGTGTTCTCGATGCTCGCGCTCTGGATCGGCCGCGTGCCGACGGTGTATTTCCTCTCCTTCGTCATGGACCTCGGCCCGCAGGGCGTCTGGTTCGGGATGGCGCTGGGCAACATCCTCGGCGCGGCGGGCGCGGCGCTCTACTTCACCCGCGGCACGTGGAAGCGGACCGTCATCGACTCTGGCCCGGACGCTGCGGAGTGAACTGGCCCGGTTCACAACCGTTAAACCGCCGCTCGCGTTACGAACGGGCGAGGGCGCGTAGCTCAGTGGACAGAGTTCTTGGTTCCGGACCAAGATGCCGGGGGTTCAAATCCCTCCGCGCCCGCTCCTGCGAGGAACGAACGCGACGAGCGGTGCGGAGGGTTTGCCGCAGACCGAACGCGCGGAGCGACGCGAGCACGTTCGGGCGTGGTTCAAATCCCGCCGCGCCCGTGCAGCGAGTTCTCGACTGGTTCAGTCTGTGTGTTCTCACACCAGATGCCGAGCGTGGCTCGGCCGCACGCTGGTCCCGAGGGCGTCACCGACGTTCGCACCCGACCAGAGTGAGGGACTCGTCGACGGTGAGCGCGAGGGCATCGTCGCCGACCGAAACGACGACTTCCACCCGGAGCGGGTCGTCGGAGACGGAGACGGTCGGTGCGAGCAGAAAGTCCAGTTCCCAGAGGTATCGCTCGCGGAGGTCCACGTCGGTCTCGTGGAGGAACGCGCGGAGTTCGGGGAAGTGGAGTGCGACGACGCCGACGGTGAGGTGGGTGACGTCGCCACACGCCCGGCAGACGAAGGTGACGTCGCGTTCCGGCGGGTTCGTGGCGGCCTCGCGGTCGGTTGCGACCGTCGGGGTTGCCTCTACGGGACCGTCACAGAGCTTGCAGAAACCGCGGGTCAGGCGGGCGGACTGCGTCTGGAAGTGGTCGCTGACGACCCGGGGAAGCGCGTCGGCGTCGTGGGCGGCGACGACGACCGGCGGGGCCGGGAGGCGCGCGATGAGGTCCTCGCAGTTCGCGCAGTCCATCACGACTTCGCCGTCCTCGTAGGCGGTCTCGATGCTGCCGCCACAGGCCGGGCACGCGCCAGCGTCCACGGGGCCGACGTCGAGGTCAGTCGCGTCGGTGTAGCTGCCGGCCACGGCGGCGCCAACGACCTGCCGGCCGGCGTAGGTGAGCGTGTACCCGTCCTGGGTCCGGTGAAGGAGTTCGGGCGTCAACGACCCGAGATGGTAGTTGAAGTTCCCCGAGTCGCGGACCCCCACGCGCTCGCGGAGCGTCGAGAACGGAAGCGTCTGCCCGTCGGCGTCCCACAGTTCCGCCAGAATCTGGATGCGGACCTCGTGGGACACCTGCCCGAACAGGTCCTCGAGATCCGCCGCTGGCACCCTATCGATCGGCATATCTGGATTTCCCCGGAGACGGCCGCTTAACGCTACCGACCCGAGATGACAGCAACCCAATAGTAATGTTCTGCTGGAAATGCTTACGGAATCATCGGGAGACGCGTCGTTTATGATGACGATTCGATCCACACTCAGCCGGTTTGTCCGGGGCGCGTCCGGGCGCGTCAGGGCGGCCTGGCGCGGACTGCTCCCGTTCACCGTCGGGTTCGGCGTGCAGTTGGTCGCGGTATCGGTGATCGTCGCCGCGCTCACGGCGACTCTCGACACGGACGCACTCGGCTCGACCGCGGTCGACGTTCTGGACCTGGCCCTCCTCGGGGTCGTCTCGGCGATCGGTCTGGCTGTCGCCGTGGCGCTCGCTCGGAGGCTGGACCGGAGGTCACTCGCCGACTACGGTATCGCGCGCTCCCGACGCGACCTCGCGGACTTCGCCGCCGGAACCGTGGTCGGCGGCCTCACCTACGCGGTCCCGACGGTGGTGCTCTTGGGGGCCGGCGGCGCCGCGGTCAGCGATCGGTTCGTTTCGCCGGTCGGGGACACCGGCGCGACGGCGCTTTTAGCCGGGCTGGCGGTGGTGGTCTTCCTGGCGCAGGTGTCCTTTGAGGAGTTCGCGTTTCGCGGTGCGATGCTCGGGAATTTCGCGGAGGGACTGGCCGCCCGAGGCGTGGACGCGCGTCGGGCGGTCGGACTCGCGCTGGCTGCCAGTTCGGTTTGCTTCGGGGTGATGCACGTCATCAGAAGTGGCGGCGGTGGCGTCGCCGGGCGAAGCGTGGAAATCGTGGTGGCGAGTGCGCTCAACGGTCTCCTCTGGGGCGGTGCGTACGCCCTGACCGGTCGGCTGTCGATAGCGACCGGGCTCCACTTCGGCCACAACCTCTGGGCCGCGATCGTCGTCCAGCCAGCCAGCGTCGAGATGGCACTTCCCGCCGTCGCCACGATCACGTACGACGCCTCCCTGCTGTCCTTGGCCGTCGGGAAAGTCCTCGTCGGTGCAGTCTGTCTGTTCGCCTGGCTCTCGCTGACCCGCGACACCGTCGGCCTCGACGCACAGCTCGCACGCTGGACGGCCGACAGCACCGACCGCAGGGGCGAGGCGCCACCGCAGGCGCCAACGGCTGACGACTGAGCTGCCAGTCCCCTCGATTCCGCCGTGTCACGGGCTCAACCTCGATGCAGTTTCGGAGCCGGCCCCGTGGCCGTCCGCGGCAGCGTATTCGAGTTTTCGGGCCGCGTTGGCCCGTGTTCGCCGTCGGAATCGTCGGCGGGCCCACAGGACCATCACCGAGGTCGGTCCCGGCGTGGCAGGAGTCCCCGCCCTCACTCGCTCGCCACGCTGTCGATGACGCCCCGGAGATACCCCACCGTGAACGCCCGGCCGCGGTGGCGCCAGTCCGTGTCCCCGGCCATCTCCGGGACGTGATCGGGGATCACGACGCCGTCGAAGCCCACGTCGCGGAGCGTCCGCACCGCCGCCGTCGTGTCGAAGTTCCCCTCGTCGACGAACGTCTCGTGGAACCGCGGCACCTCTCCGACCACGTCCCGGAAGTGGACGAAGACGATGTCGTCGCGCTCGCCGAAGCGCCGGAGCACCGCGTCGACGTCGGCGCCCATCTCCGAGAAACAGCCCAGACAGAGCTTCAGGCCGTGGTTGTCGCTGGGAACGAGGTCCATCGCGCGCTCGAAGCTCTCCACGTCGCGGAACAGCCGCGGGATGCCGCCCAGCGACGCCAGCCCCGGCGGATCGACCGGGTGCAGCGCCAGGTCGACGCCCGCGTCCTCCGCGACGGGGAGAACCCGGTCGAGGAACCACTCGTAGTTGTCCCAGAACTCGGCCTCGGTGTAGGCCCGGTCGAGCCCCGGCGCGAGGCCGTCGGGGTCCTCGATCTCGGCGAGGTCGAAGCCGGTGCCGCTCGCGCCGCCCCGCAGTTCGACCGGCGAGGTGCGCATGGGAACGACGCCCCGGGGGTTCCACTGGTACCCGAGAATCGGCACGTCCGCGGCGCCCAGATTCTCGATGAGCGTCGTGATCTGGGCGAGCGCCGCCTCGCGCCCGTCGCGGCCGAACATGATGTCGCCGTACAGCGAGTAGGGCAGCGACTGGATGCCCGCCAGCCGCAGGCCGGCGTCTTCGACCCGCTCTCTCGCCGCGACCAGTTCATCGACGCTCGGCATCGCGTCGGGGCCGACCGCGACCGTCGTCGACGCCACGCGGTCGTTGAACTCGTCCGGTTCCTCCGCCGTGTCGGCGTGGTCGATGAAGACGTCCGTCGCGCCGAGCTGGCGCACGAAGCGCAGGCGCTCGTCGTCGAGGGACCGCGTCCGCACCCCGACCCTGATCTCGTCGGCGTCCGCGTCGCTCATGGCTTGCCCTACGGTGGCGATCCCAAGGCTCTATCGGTGCCGATCAGGAGCGGTGGGGCGGCAGGTACGGGTAGTCGTCGCTGCTCCGGAGGGCCTCGCGGATCTCCTGGACGCGGGTCTTGATCTGGCAGGCCTCGGCGTCGATGGGCTTTTTCAGCGCCTTCATCCCGATCGGATCGCCGTAGTCGACGCTCGCCCGCCGGAGCGCCGCGGCGCCCCAGCGATCCGCGCCGTCCTCGATCGCTGCGCCGGCCCCGGAGACACACGCCAGCAGGTCCCGCGCGCGGGAGCGGACCCGCGTCGCCACGGACAGCCGCTGGAGGTACCAGTCGACGACGGCGTAGGGGTCCGTCGGCACCGGCTCCCGCTCGCGGAGCGCGTCGCGTTGCTCCTGATACCGGTTGCGGATCGTGAGCGTGGTCACGTCGGCGACCGCGGCCAGTTCCTCCTGGGTGACGCGGTGATCGCTCTCGACGGCGGCGCAGTACAGCGCCGCGGCCGCCCACCCCCGCGGGTTCTTGCCGCTCGCGGTCCCGGCCCCCTCGCAGACCTCGACGATCTCGGTCGCCCGGTCCACGATCGACGTCGGGAGGTCCAGCGCCTGCCCGTACCGCTCGACGAACGGGCCCACGTCCACGAACGGGTCGATGCCGAGGTCGAGCGCGGCCACGATCTCCTTGCTGCACCGCAGGAGCTCGGTCTCGGAGACGTCGGCCGCGGCCTCGAAGTCGCTGACGTTTCGCGGCTCGCGCGTCACCTTGGCGGCCACGTAGACCGCGGCCGCGGCCATCGATTCGATCGTGCGCCCCCCGAAGACCCCATTGTCGTCGCGCAAGAGCTGTCGGTACAGCGCGGTCGCCGTGTCGATCGTCCGCCGGGGCAGGGAGAGTCCTTCCCCGACCCGCTCGATCACCGCCGTCGCCGCCTCGACGTTCTCCTCTCTGGCCCGCGGGGACCGCGGCGCGTCCTGATCGTCGCTCTCCGTCATCTGGTACGAGCATACATCCACCCAGACGCTATAATACTGGCCATTAGAGCGATTATCGCAGTTATTTTTGTTCTAACGAGAGCAAAAACAGCAAAACAGGCGAAATACGGTCACTCAGGATCCGCTGGCCCTCCGGACCTGACCGGGCCCGTCGGCTATCGAGCCGTCGGGTGCCCCCGGGGCAAGCGTTATGACAGAGCCATGATATAGGTGAACGATGCGCGACCGAGATCTGCGCCGTCGGGCCTTCCTCGCCGGCGTGACGGGCGGTACCGCCCTCCTCGCGGGCTGTTCGGGGTCGTCGGACGACGCCACCGACACCGCGACGGACACGCCGACGGACGGGTCGGCGGACCCGACGCGGACCGAGACGGAGTCCGACACCACGACGGCGCCGATCGGCGGCCCGGTGCGACAGATGGAGTCCCTCGACCGGGGCCTCGTCGCGGTCGCCGACGACGGCGGGGCGTACGTGCGCTGGCGCCTGTTCGGCACCGAACCGCGCGACCGCGGCTTCAATCTCTACCGGGACGGCGAGCGGGTGAACGAGGCCCCGATCACGGACACGACGGACTTCCGCGACCCCGACGGCGGCGCGGGCGCCACCTACGAGGTCCGACCGATCGTCGACGGCGAGGAGGGTGACGCCTCGAAGACCGTCGAGACGTGGGCGCAGAGCTACCGCGAGATTCCGCTCGACAATCCGGGTCCGGTCGAGGGTCCGGATGGGGGGACGGTCACCTACCACGCAAACGACGCCAGCGTCGGCGACCTCACCGGCGACGGCGCGCTGGACCTCGTGCTCAAGTGGTCGCCGTCGAACGCGAAGGACAACTCACAGGACGGCGTGACGAACCAGACGATCCTCGACGGCTACACGATGGCCGGCGACCGCCTGTGGCGCGTGGAACTCGGCCGCAACGTCCGGGCCGGCGCCCACTACACGCAGTTTCTCGTCTACGACTTCGACGGCGACGGCCGCGCGGAGGTCGCCTGCCGCACCGCCGACGGCACCGTCGACGGCGAGGGCACCGTCATCGGCGACCCCGAGGCCGACCACCGCGAACCGGGCGGGCGGATCATCACCGGGCCGGAGTACGTCACCGTCTTCGACGGCGAGACGGGCGCGGCCCTCGACACGGTGGACTACCGCCCCGCGCGCGGCGACGTCGAGGACTGGGGCGACGACTGGGGGAACCGCTCGGACCGCTACCTCGCGGGGGTCGCGTACCTCGACGGCGAGCGACCCAGCATCGTCAATGGTCGCGGCTACTACGCGAAGACGATGCTCGCGGCCTTCGACTTCCGCGACGGCGAGATCACCCACCGCTGGACCTTCGACAGCGAGGACGGCAACGAGGCCTACGGCGGACAGGGCAACCACCAACTCAGCGTCGCCGACGTGGACGACGACGGCAAAGACGAGATCGTCTACGGCGCGATGGCGATCGACCACGACGGCACGGGCCTCTACTCGACGGGGTGGGGGCACGGCGACGCGCTCCACGTCGGCGACTTCGACCCCTCCCGCGACGGCCTCGAAGTGTTCCAGATCCACGAGGGCGCGGGGCCGTGGAACGCGACGTTCCGAGACGCGGGGACCGGGGAGCTACTCTGGGGCTCCGGGAAGACCGGCGACACGGGGCGCGGCATGGCCGCGAACGTCGACCCCGACCACCGGGGCGTGGAGTGCTGGGCCTCCGACGAACCCACCCACACCGCCGGTGGCGAGATTCTGTACGGCGAGATTCCGTCGGCCAACTCCGCGATCTGGTGGACCGGCGACCGCACGCGCCAGCTGCTCGACCACAACTGGCAGGGCGACGGCGTCGGCATCGGACTCATCCTCGACTGGGACGCCGACGCCCGCGAGTTCGACCTCCTCGAGCGATTCGACGAGACGCGCTCGAACAACTGGACGAAGGGGAACCCCTGCCTGTCGGGCGACATCCTCGGGGACTGGCGCGAGGAGGTCATCTGGCGCACGCCCGACAGCGAGGCGCTCCGGCTCTACGTGACGACCCACGACACGGAGCACCGGCTCCCGACCCTGTTGCACGACCCGCAGTACAGACTCGCCATCGCGTGGCAGAACGTCGGCTACAATCAGCCGCCGCATCCGAGCTTCTACGTCGGTCCGGAGATGGACGCGCCGCCCGCGCCCGACGTGGATCCCGTCTGAGTCACTTCATGTCGTCGAGGCGGTCCACCAGCGCGGACGTGGACTCGCCGGCCTCGACCTCGACGTCGCCGTCGTGGTCCTCCTCGTGGACGTTGATGGCTTCGACGTCGTCCTCGTCGTCGTCCCGGGGCTGCTCTTGCTCGGACTCGTCGTAGCTACCGAATCCCATACGCCTCGGTGGGCCGCCCGGCTAATGAGTGGTTCGACCCGTCGGCCGTGTGGCACGCGGGACCACTCGACGCGCGTTTCGACGCGCGCACCAGAATCCCTTTCGCTGGCCCGCGTGAAGAGCGAACATGAGCGATTCTGGGCACGAGGCCGACCCGCCGGGCAGCCCCCGGCGGAGCGTCCTCGCGGCGTTCGGGACGGGCATCGCGGCGCTCGCCGGCTGTTCCGGGGGCGGGACCGACGCCGACCCGCCGGACCCGATCACGCTGACGACGGACCACGCCTGCGACGTCTGTGGCATGATCATCCCGACCCATCCCGGCCCGAGCGCCGAACTCTACTACGCCGACGCCGACCCCGCCGGCCACGAGAACCCCGCGCGCTTCGACAGCACGTGGGAGGCGTTCCAGTTCGACTTCGAGCGCTCGGACTGGGAGCGCACCGCGTTCTACGTCACGGACTACGCCGCGGTGGACTACGAGGTGCGGACCGACGACGGCCAGCGCCTCATCTCGACGCACCCCGCGGCCGAGGCGTTCGTCGCGGCCGACTCGGTCACCTTCGTCGCCGGGTCGGAGGTCGTCGGCGCGATGGGACGGGATCTGATCGGCTTCTCGGACGCCGACGCCGCGGCCGCGTTTCGAGACCAGTACGGCGGCTCGCTCGTCGAACTCGACGAGGTGTCGCGAGAACTCGTCGCGTCGCTGGGGATGTAGATGCTGGCGCGTGGCGTCGTCGCCGTGGCCGCGGGCCTGTTGGTCGTGGCGTCGGTGACGCTCGTCGCTCCACTCGGCGTGGGCGACACCGAACCGGTCCGCGGCGAGGACACGCTCACCCTCGGCCTGAGCGAGACCTCGGCCCAGCAGATCCGGGCCGCGGACCTCGCCCTGCCGCGGGTGCAGGTGTACTACTCGGGCTACGAGTACGTCATCCAGTTCGACAGCGTCGCCGCCTTCGTCACCGAGCAGCGACGCACCGGCCACGACCGACAGTTCGGGAGCGCCCTCGCGGTGTTCGTCACCGACTTCAGGGGGACGAACCCGACGGTCACCGACGACGGCTACCTGTCGGCGGAGGGGGACCCCGGCTACGTCCGCGCGGACGAGGCGTCGCTCGTGGTCGGGAGCGAGGCGCGCCTGCCCGGGACCGACGGGCCGGTGGCGGTCCCCTTCGGGTCGCCCGACGCCGCGGCGGCCTTCGCGGACGCACACGGCGGGACCGTCCTGCCGTGGGACCGGGGCCTCGCCGCCCTCGACCCGGACCGCGCGCTCTCGGCGCCACGATTCGAGGACGCGGTGGAACGGCGGACGGCGTGGGCCGACCGGACCGTCGCCGAGACCCGGGCGCTCCGCGACCGCCCCGTCAGCGTCGTCGTGGGTGAGGACGCCCCGACGCTCGCGGCCGCCGTCGCGGCGGCGCCCCCGAACACGACGGTCCGCCTCCCGCCGGGGACCTACGACGCGGACCGCCTCGTCGTGGACAAGCCCGTCACGATCGACGGCGCGGGTCCGGCGTCGCGCATCCACGGGAACGGAAACGGGACCGTCGTGGTGGCGAACGCCAGCCGGGTCGCGGTGACTGACCTGCGCATCGACGGCGTGGGGCCGGTCGGGAGCCGCGGCAGCGCGGCCGCGAACGGCTCGGTGGTCGACGAGGGGTGGTCGCGGAGCGTCGAACTCGCCTACGGCCGCGGCGACGCGGCGATCCACCTCGTCGGCGCGAACGGGTCGCTGGTCAGCGGCGTCACCATCGACACGCCTTCGAACGGCGTCATCGCGCTGGGAAGCCGGGGGGCGACGATTCGGAACCTCACGCTGAACGGCGCGACCGCCTCGGGCGAGGGCTTCATGGGCGTCGTCACGATGTACGAACCGATGGTGGTCGAGGACAGCCGGTTCCGGGGCGGGCTGGACGCCGTGTACACGCACCGCGCCCACGGCGCCGTCGTCCGGGACAACCACATGGCCGGCGGCCGGTACGGCGTCCACGAGATGTACACCTCCGACCTCCTCGTCTCGAACAACACCGTCCGCGAGGAGGCCATCGGCATCATCCTGATGACCCGTCCGAGCGGGAACCTCGTCGTCGGCAACGACGTGCGTCGCTCCCGGGTCGGCCTCTCGACGGCGGGCACCGATTCCTACTTCGCCCGCAACGTCCTCGCCGACAACGAGCGCGGCATCGACGTGCTGGGCTACCGCTCGCTCTACCGCGCGAACACCGTCGTCGGCAACGGCGTCGGGATGCGGGGTGCCTCGGGCATCCCCACGAACCTCGTCACCGCGAACGACGTGGTGGCGAACGGCCGACCCGCCGTCGCAGACCTCGGTGGGCTTCGGGTCTGGACCGTGCGCGGCGCGGGCAACTACTGGGGCCCGCTCCCGAGCACCGACAGCGGCGCCGACGGCTCCTACGACCGCGCGTTCCGGCCCACCGCTCCCATCGACGGGCGCGTGCACGACGTGCCCGGCGCGTGGACCCTCGCCGCGTCGCCCGCGATGGCGGCCGTTCGCGGCGTGCAGTCGGCGGTCCCGGGTCTCCGGTCGGCGGGGGTCGTGGACGCGGCTCCGCGAGTCGGGCCCACCCGCCCGGCCGTGCTGGCCAGCGTGCGGGCGAACGTGACGGAGGTGGCGGCGTGAGCGACGCTCGCTTCGCCGTGGACGGCCTCGGGTTCGGGTTCGGCGACGTGCGAATCCTCGACGACGCGACGTTCTCGCTGGACGCGGGGACGGTGACGGCGCTCGTCGGCCCGAACGGGTCCGGCAAGACGACCATCCTCGAACTGCTCGCGGGGCTTCGCCGCCCGGACGCCGGCACGATAGAGCGCCCGGCGGGCGACGGCCGGGACGTGGCCTACCTCCCGCAGTCGCCGGCGTTCCGCCCGTGGTTCACCGTCGCCGAGACGATCGGCTTCTACGAGTCGCTCTCCGGCGTCGACGACTCGCCGGCCGCGCTCCTCTCGCGGGTGGGCCTCGGCGACGTGGGCGACCGTCGCGTCGACAGTCTCTCCGGCGGCATGACGCGCCTGCTCGGGATCGCGCAGGCGCTCGTCGGCGACCCGCCCGTGGTGTTGCTCGACGAACCGACGAGCGGCCTCGACCCCGACGTGACCGACCGCATCTTCGAGGCGACGGCCTCACTCGCGGACGAGGGCCGCGTGGTCGTCGTCGCGAGCCACGACGTGGCCGCCGTCGAGGAGTGGGCCGATCGCGTCCTCCTCGTGGCCGGGGGCGCGGTCGTCGCCGACGACGCGCCGGCGGCGCTGCTCGACCGCACCGACACCGACACGCTCCGGGGCGCCTTCTCGGCGCTCGTCAGGACCGAGCGCACCGTTCCGGCCGGGGGTGAGGACTGATGGCGCGGCGGCCGCTGTTCGTCGTGGTCGACCGCGAACTGCGCTCGCTCGCCCGCAACCGGACGCTCCTGCTCGTCGCCGGGGCCTTCTTCGCGGTCGTGGTCGGCCTCGGCGGCGCGTCGATGGGGTCCCCGGGGGGCTACGTCTCGCTCACCCTCGACCTCCTGACGCCCATCGAGGTGCTGGTGCCGACCGTGGCCTTCGCGGTCACGTACCAGTCGATCCGCGGCGACGCCGCTCGCGGCGAACTCGACGTGATCCGGACCTACCCGGTCTCGCGGACGACCTACGTGGCGGGGGTCTTCCTCGGCCGGGCCGCGGCGCTCCTCCTCCTGCTGGTCGCCTCGCTGACCGTCGCGGGCGTGCTGGCGGCGTCCGGGGCGAGTCAACCGTCGTCGTACTTCGCGACCCACGCCGCCGGCGACACCCCGGTCGCGTACGGCCGCTTCGTCGCGCTCTCGGGCCTGTATCTGGTCGTCGTCACCGCGATCGCGGTGGCCGTCTCCGCGGTCGCCCGGAGTCGGCGGGCGGCGCTGGCGGCCGCGGTCGCGCTCCTCATCCTCCTCGCGGTCGGCCTGGATCTGGCCGTGATGACGCTCTTCACCGCGGACGCGGTGACCGGGTCGGCGCTCGGGACGCTCGTCGGCTTCAGTCCCGCGAGCGCGTTCCGGGGGCTGGTCTTCGCCGCCGTCGTCGAACCCGCGCTCGCCACCCCGCCACCGGCGCCCACCGCGGGCGTGTTCGCGAGCGTGCTGGGTCTCGCGACGTGGCTCGTCGGCGCGCTGGGGGCCGCCGTCGCCGCCGTCTGGCGGTCGTGACGTGCGCTCGCGGGCCGGAGCGTCGCGTCAGTCCAGCAGCGCGTCGAGGTCGGCCCGCTCGGCGAGGAGGTCCGCGATCCGATCGACGGTCGCCGCGGTCCGGGTCTGTCCCGATCCCAGCGCGGCCTCCACGCGGTCGATGGTGGTCCGGGTGTCCGACTGGACCGCGAGCACGGGCACGCCGGCCTCCTCGGCCCGGCCGAGGACCGCGCTCGGCGGGCGCATCCCCCCGGTCAGCAGGAGCGCCTCGATGCCCGCGGCCTCCAGCGCGGCGGCGTGGATCTCCGGCCGGTCGCCGCCCGCGATCAGGACCGCTTCGCGGGTGCGCCGGAACTGATCGAGCGCCGAGTCGGCGCTCATCGCGCCGACCGCGATCCGCTCGACGTGGGCGTCGGTCGACACGCTCTCGGAGGTGAGCACCTCGGCGCCGAGTTCCTCGACGAGGTCGCCGACGCTCCCGCCGGAGAGCGCCGGATCGCGCGGGAGCGCCCCGAGCACCGGGACGCCGCGGCCCCGGAGGAACGGCACCGCGTCCTCCTGCAGTTCGTCGAAGGCCGCGTCCCGGACGCCGTTGAACAGGACGCCCGCCAGTCGCTCCCCGTACTCCTCGGCGGCCGCGAGGAGCGGATCGACGTCGGTGCCGGTCGCGTACTCGCCCACGAGGAGCGCCCGCGCGTCGAGCAGGTCGGCCACGTCGCGGTCGGTGAGGTCCACGATGCTCCCCGTGGTCTGGGACCCGCTGCCCTCGACGACCACGAGGTCGGCGTCGGCCGAGAGGTCCTCGAAGCAGTCCGTGACCCGGTCCCGGAGTCCCGCGGCGTCCTCGCGGCCGCGCAGGGCGTCCTGCACGAACGTCGGCGAGTAGACCACCGGCTCCATCTCGTGGATCCCCGCGTCGAGGTCGAGCAGTTCCCGCGCGAGCATCGGGTCCTCGTCGCGAGTCTTCCCCGTCGCGGAGCGCAGGCGGGTCCCCTTCGGTTTCATGTAGGCGACCGTCTGCCCCCGGTCCTGGGCGTGCCGGGCGAGCGCGAGGGCGATGGCCGTCTTGCCGATGCCGTCTTCGGTCGCGGTGACGAGTAGCGTGTTCATTCTTCGAGGGCCTCCTGTTCGACGGTGAGTCGCAGGTCGAGCGCGGTCACGCCGTCCGGCGTCGCCAGCAGCGGGTTCACGTCGAGTTCCGCGATGGCCGGGAAGTCCGTGACCAGTTGGGACAGTCGCTGGATCGCCTCGACGACGGCGTCCTCGTCCACGCGGGGCCGGCCGCGTGCCCCCCGGAGCAGGGGCGCGGAGTCGAGGTCGTCGAGCATCGCCCGCGCCTCGGGTTCGCTCGCGGGCGCCACGCGGACCGCCGTGTCCTCGAACACCTCGACGAAGACGCCGCCGAGGCCGAACAGCAACAGCGGCCCGAACTGCGGGTCGCGGTTCGACCCGAGGATCGTCTCGACGCCCGCCGCGGTGTCCACCTGTTCCTGGACCTGCACCCCGACGATAGTCGCGTCGGACTGGTAGTTCCGGGCCCGCGTGATCAGCGACTCGTAGGTGTCCCGGGCGTCAGCGGGGTCGACGCCGACCTCGACGCCCCCCACGTCGGACTTGTGCAGGATGTCCGGGCTCACGATCTTCATCACCACCTCGTCGCCGATGGCGTCGGCGGCCCCGGCCGCGGCGTCGGGGCTCTCCACGATCTCGCCGTCGGGCGTCGGGATGCCGTAGGCGTCGAGCAGGTCCATCGCCTCGACGCCGAGGCGGTTCGAGTCGCGCCGGGCCGTCCGGGCGAGGATCGACCGCGCCCGCTCGCGGTCCACGTCGAACGTCGTGGGAGCCTCGTACTCGCGCTCGCGGATCGCCGCGTACTCCCGCAGCACGTCGACGCTCTCCACGGCGCGCGCGGGGTCGAAGTACGTCGGCACGCCGGCCGCCGACAGGGTCGCCTCCGCCGCGGCGGTCCCGCCGCCGCCCATCAGCGAGGTCGCGATCGGGAGCCCGGTGTCCTCGTGCACGTCGACGACGACCTCGGCCAGCGCCTCGAAGTCGAGGACGGCCGTCGGGCAGGCGACCACGACCGCGGCGGCCACGGCGTCGTCCGCGAGCGCCGCCTCCAGCGCCGCCTCGAAGCGCTCGGCCGGGGCGTCCCCGATTACGTCGACTGGGTTGTAGAGGTTCGCGCCGTCCGGGAGCGCGTCGCGCAACTCCGCGACGGTGTCGTCCGCGAAGTCCGCGAGCGACAGGTCCGAGTCGCCCACGGCGTCGGTCGCCATCACGCCCGGGCCGCCCGCGTTCGTGACGATGGCGACCCCCTCGCCGTCGGGCAGGGGTTGGCCGTCGAGGATGCGCGCCGCGTCGAACAGCGACTGCACGGAGTCCGCGCGGATCACGCCCGCCCCGTCGAGGCCGGCCTCGTAGGCGCGTTCGCTCCCCGCGAGTGCGCCCGTGTGGGACGCCGCCGCCGACGCGCCGGCCTGGGTCCGGCCGGACTTCACGGCGACGATGGGCGTCTCGGCGGTCACCTCGCGGGCCGTCTCGACGAACGCGCGCCCGTCGCCCACGTCTTCGAGGTAGCCCATGATGACGTCCGTGTCCGGGTCCTCGCCCCACGCCGCGGCGAAGTCGCCCTCGTCGAGGACGGCCTTGTTGCCGAGCGAGACCACGTCCTTGAAGCCCAGTTCGCGGTCGGCCGCCCAGTCGAGGACGGCGGTCACGAAGGCCCCGGACTGGCTCATAAAGGAGACGCTGCCCGCGTCGGCCATCCGCGGGCCGAACGTCGCGTTGAGGCCCACGGGCGTACTCATCACGCCGAGGCTGTTCGGGCCGACGAGGGCGATGTCGTGGGTCGCGGCCGCTTCCCGGAGTTCCCGCTCTCGCGTTGCGCCCTCCGCGCCGGCCTCGCCGAACCCCGCGGTGATGACGACGACGGCGTCGACGCCCGCCTCGCCGGCGTCCCGAACCGCGTCGACGGCCACCTCCGGCGGGACGACCACGACCGCGAGGTCGACCGGCGCCTCGATGTCGCTCACGGCGTCGTGACACGCCGTCCCGAGGACCGTCTCGCGGTTCGGGTTCACCGCGAGCACGTCGCCCGCGAAGTCCGCCTGGAGGTTCTCCAGTATCGCCCGTCCGACCGATCCGGCTTCCCCGCTCGCGCCGACGACGGCGACCCGGTCGGGCGCGAACAGCGACGACAGGGCTCCCTTCACGAGTCGCGCTTCGCTCGGCCGTGACTTAAGCGGTGCGCGCGTTCCCGGACCGCGGTCAGAGGTTCTCCCCCTGATAGCTCCCGTCGTAGCTGTCGGCGTGGTCGGCCTCCGCGAGGACCAGTTGGGCGACCCGGGCGTCGCGCTCGATCGTCACCTCGTGGTACACCTCCAGCAGGCCCTCGCCCTTGCCCTCGTAGCCCGCGTCCCAGACGGCCGTGTCGAGCATGCAGCCGTTGCGGAGCAGGGACGACCGCGGGTAGAGGAAGCCGACGTGGCCCGCCGGGATCTGGATGGTCTCGCCGTACCGCACGACGTAGCCGCCGGGGTCGAGCGTGTAGGTGGGCGGCTCGCCCGACGGCTCGACGGCTTCGCGGTCCCCGATCTCCTTGCCGTCGCGGCCGACGTGGCCCGCGCCGGTCTGCTCGAAGACCGCCTCGACCGTGAGGTCGACGCCGTTCGGTTGCACCTGTGCCGGCGTCGTCGGCGACACGTGGTCGGCGACGTACTCCCCCGACTCGTACATGGGAGACAGCGGGGCACGCCCCGACATAAACGTCCCGTCACGACCGGGTCGGACCGCGGAATTTCCCGCGAAATTTGCCCCACAGCGGCCCGTTCCTCTGGCAAACGGACACACGCGGGATTTATAGGCGTCCGTGTGCCACACCTAGCTAGTCATGGGACAGACGCTCACCGAGAAAATCCTCGACGAACACCTCGTCGAGGGGGAGCTCGAACCCGGCGAGGAGATCGGCATCGAGATCGATCAGGTCCTGACACAGGACACGACCGGGACGATGGTGTGGCTCCAGTTCGAGGCGCTCGAACTGGAAGAGGTCCAGACCGAACTGGCGGCGCAGTACTGCGACCACCAGACCTACCAGTTCGACTTCAAGAACACCGACGACCACCGCTTCCTCCGCTCCGCGGCCGGCAAGTACGGCGCGCACTTCTCGCGCCCCGGCAACGGCATCTGTCACCAGGTGCACAAGGAGCACTTCGCGGCGCCCGGCAAGACGATGCTCGGGTCCGACTCGCACACGCCGACGCCCGGCGGCCTCGGCGAACTCGCGATCGGCTCGGGCGGTCTCGACGTCGCCGTCGCGATGGGCGGCGGCGCCTACTACGTCGAGATGCCCGAGGTCGTCAACGTCCGCCTCGAAGGTGAGCTCCCCGAGTGGGCCACCGCGAAGGACGTCATCCTCGAGTTGCTCCGTCGCCTCTCCGTGAAGGGCGGCGTGGGCAAGGTGCTCGAGTACACCGGCCCCGGCGTCGAGTCGCTCACCGTCCCCGAGCGGACGACGATCACCAACATGGGCACGGAACTGGGCGCCACGTCCTCCATCTTCCCGACCGACGAGGAGACGAAGGACTTCCTCTCCCGCCTCGACCGCGAGGACGAGTACGTCGAGATCGGTCCCGACGAGGACGCCGAGTACGCCGACGAGGTCGTCGTCGACCTCTCGGAGCTGGAACCCCTCATCGCGACGCCCTCGATGCCCGACAACGTCGTCCCCGTCCGCGAGGTCGCGGGCGAGGACGTCGAGCAGGTCATCGTCGGCTCCTGCACCAACGGCGCCTACGAGGACATCCTCCCCGCCGCGAAGATGCTGGAGGACCGCGAGATCAACAAGACGACCGAGATGATCGTCGCGCCCGGCTCCAAGCAGGCCTCCGAACTGCTGGCCCGCCAGGGCTGGACCGCCGAGATGATGGCGGCCGGCGTCAACTTCTCCGAGGCGACGTGTGGTGCCTGCATCGGCATCGGCCACGTGCCCGCCTCCGACTCGGTCAGCCTGCGCACCTTCAACCGCAACTTCGAGGGTCGCTCCGGCATCGAGGACGACAACGTCTACCTCTGCTCGCCCGAGGTCGCTGCCGCCGCGGCGCTGAAAGGCGAGATCGTCGACCCGCGTGACCTCGCGGACGACCTCGACGATCTGGAGGCCCCCGGCCTCGAGATGCCCGAGAAGTACGACGGCTCCACGGCCGACCTCATCGCGCCCGACGAGGCCGTCGACGACGACCTCATCAAGGGCCCCAACATCGGCGAGGTGCCCCTGAAGGACCCGCTGGGATCGGACATCGAGGGTGAGGCCCTCCTGAAGATGGAGGACAACATCACCACCGACCACATCATCCCGGCGACCTCGGACATCCTCAAGTTCCGCTCGAACATCCCGAAGCTCTCGGAGTTCACGCTCTCGCGCGTCGACGAGACGTTCGCGGACCGCGCGCTGGACTCCGACGGCGGCTTCCTCGTCGCCGGCGAGAACTACGGGCAGGGCTCCTCCCGCGAGCACGCGGCCCTCTGTCCGATGTACCTCGGCGTCGAGGGCGTCCTCGCGCAGTCCTTCGCCCGCATCCACAAGGCGAACCTGTTCAACTTCGGCCTCGTCCCGCTGGAGATCGACGAGGACACCTACGAGCGCATCGAGCAGGGCGACGACGTCGAGATCGTGACCGACATCGCGCAGGCCGTGCAGGACGGCACCGAGGAGTTCACGATCCGGGTCAACGACGACTGGGAGGCCACGGCGACGCTGGACGCCTCCGAGCGCGAGCGCGACATCCTCGCGGCCGGTGGGAAGCTCTCCCACACGAAGCAGCAGGCCCAGGACGGCGGCTCCGGGCCCGCGCCCGCTGACGACTAAGGACGTTTTTCGCGCGAGGCGCGCGAAAAACCTCCACTAAAAAGGCGGCGCGGCTCCGCCGCGCCGTGAACCCGCGGCCGCGGGACGTCTCTTTATTTCACCGCGTCGCAGCGGCTGCGCCGTCGTTGGTAGTGGTCGCGCGGGCAAGGGCCCCGATCCGGGGATAGGTTTTTGCCGACGCGACCGAGCGCCCGTGTCTGCTCGCTCAGGCCCTCGCGCCGCCGCACAGCGGGTGTCGGGTAAACTCACAGTCACCGAGCCGACGTCGAGCGAGCCGTGAACCCCACGGCGACCGGCGGCGCCCTCGCGGTCTCGCCGCGGCCGTGAGGCTGAAATAGCGCGTCGGCGTACCGGTGGCCGTGACAGTCCCCGACGGCCGCCCGGCGGGCGTGTCCGTCCGGCAGGCGGTGCGTGCGGACCTCTTCGAGGTCTACCGCATCGAGAAGGACTCCTTCCCACAGCCGTGGCCGTTCTCGGCGTTCGAGCGCTTCCTCGAGGAACCCGGCTTCCTCGTCGCCATCGCGGACGACGCCGGGGACGCGGGCGACGGGGGGATCCAGCGCACGGTGCTTGGCTACGTCGTCGCGGACTGCGTGCGCACCCACGGCCAGCCCTTCGGCCACGTCAAAGACATCGCCGTCCACCCGCGGCGCCGCGGCGAGGGCGTCGGCGCGACCCTGCTCTCCCGGGCGCTCGACGCGCTCCGGCGGCAGGGCGCGGCCACCGTCAAACTCGAAGTCCGGCCGAGCAACGAGGCCGCCCGCGCCCTGTACGAGGACTTCGGCTTCGACCGGCTCCGGGTGGTCCCGAGCTATTACGACGACGGCGAGGACGCCCACGTGTACGTTCGCCCCCTCGGCGGCGAGGCGTGAGACGTTTGCCGCGCCGGCCCCAACGGCGCCCATGGGCTACGCCTGTCCGGTCTGCGGGGCGCCACAGCGCGACGGCGAACACCTCGCGAACCACCTCGCGTTCACGGCGGTCCTCCGCGGTGGCGACCACGAGACGTGGCTCGACGAGCGGATCGTCGACTGGGGCGACCGCGACCCCGAGTCTCTGGCCGCCGACGTGACCGACTACGCCGCCGAGGAGGAGTTCCCCCAGATCTTCGAGGACACGACGGAGGGCCACGACCACGACCACGGCCCCACCTTCGAGGACGCCGTCGCCGAGCAGAGCGGCTACGGCCGCGACGGCGCCGACCTCGACCCCGACACCGAGGCCGTTCTCGAGGAGGCCCGGGACCTCACCGCGCAGATGCTCGAGGAGGAAGGCGACAGCGAGAAGGAGTAGCGACACGCCACTCCCAGTATGGAGACGCTCGGCGAGTTCGCGCCCGCCACCCCGGAGGCCGCGGTCGACCGCTACGAGTCCGTCGGTCCTGCCGCGCAGGCTGTGACGAAGGAGGTGGCGAAGGCCATGGAGTTCGACGCCGAGGAGTACCGCCGCCGCGTCACGAGCGACGTGGTCGAGACGGCCCGCGACGCGCTGTTCGCGTCGCTGCTCGAAGTCCACGTCGGCACGCGGGACGAGTTCGCGGCCGCGACGGCGGAAGGGGACTACGAGGTGATCGAACGCGGCCACCCGGACGTGGACAACGTCGTCTGGCACGTCGCCGACGCCGCGGACACCGTCGTCGCGGCCACGTTCGCCGACGAGCAGGACGCCGCGGTGGCGACGCTCCGCCGGCAGGCCTTCGGCGAGGTGTACCGCGACCTGCTGGGGGTCGAGGAATGAGCGGGGAGTGGCCGATCCGCGAGTCACACACCGAGTACGAGACCGGCTGGTACGACGGCGGCTACGACCTCGTGGAACAGCCCGACGGGACGACGAAGCGCTACTACTGGGCGCACCTGCCCCCCGCGGTCGTGATCGTCGCGCGGGCCGGCGACGACGTGGTGATGCTCCGCCAGTACCGCCCGACCACGCGCCGCCGGTTCCTCGAACTGCCCGCGGGCATCGTCGAGCACCGGGACGGCGACCGTTCGGAGGACGGCGGCGCCGCCCCCGCGGCCTACGAGTCCGCCGCGCGCCGCGAACTCGAAGAGGAGACGGGCTACGTGGCCGACGAGGCGACCTGTCTCCAGCGCACGTGGGTCGCCACGGGCGTCCTCCGCCACGAGCGCGGCATCGTGGCCGTCCCCGACGCGACGCCAGAGGGCGAGCGGGCGCTGGACACGAACGAGTTCATCGAGGTCGAGCGGGTGCCCGTCGACGCGGCCGTCGAGCGCGCCCGCGAGGCGCCGGCCAACGACGCGACGCTGGAGGCCCTGTTGCTCGCGGCCCGCGACGGCGTCCTCTGAACTTATCCGCCTCGGGCCCCGAGTGGCGCCCATGGATGGCGAAGTGACGACTGCGGACGTCGAATCGCTGTACGACGACGACGGCGTCGCCGTCGTGGACATCCGATCGCCGTCGGCGTACGCCCGCGGCCACATCCCCGGGAGCGTATCGATTCCGTTTCAGGAAGTGCCCACGTCGGCGGGGGCCGTGGCCGACGCCGACCGCATCGTGACCGTCTGTCCGCACGGCGAGGCCAGCGTGCGCGCGGCCCGCCTGCTCGCGGCCGCCGAGGAAGTCGCCGACGACACCCGCATCGAGAGCATGGCCGGCGGCTTCACGTCGTGGGAGGGACCGATCGAGGCGGCCGACGACGACGCCGACGCGCCGGACGCGCCGTTCTGATCGCCGGCGCAGTCGCTCGCGGCGGGCGGAGACGGAAGAAAGTCGCCCGGTCAGGCGACGTTGAAGCCCTTGTCGCGGAGGAAGTCCTCGACGCGACCGGTGTGGTTGCCCTGGAGCTCGATTTCGCCGTCCTCGACGGTACCCCCGCAGGCGAACTTCGATTTCAGTTCCGAGGAGAGGGTGTCGAGGTCGACGTCCGACGGGTCGAAGCCCTCGATGATCGTTACCTCCTTTCCGTAGCGGCGCTCGTCGATGCGGATGTTGATCTGCTGGGACTCCTTTGCGACGTCCTCGCAAACGCAGAGCTCCTCAGGCAGCCCGCACGTCGAGCAGACTTCTGCCATTACGCGCGGTGCTACGAGAGCAATCTATTAAACAGTGTCGCCACTCCGACCCGCTCGGACACGTAGGCGGCGGCGAGGCGGCGCGCCTCCGCGGCGTCCGCGTCGTCGGCCGTGCCGCCGTAGCGCGCCCGTTCGCGGATCGCCGCCACCGTCGCCGCGCGCTCGTCGGGGTCGATCGCTGCGACGTACTCCCGCACCGTCTCGCCGGGCCGGCGAGCGCGATGGGTGCGTTCGAGGACGTACTCGACGCGGGCGAAGGCGCCCTCGACGGCGACGCCCGGGTCGTCGGTCCGGGGCTGCCAGCGGAGCCACGCGCTCCGGTACACCCGCTCGGCGGCGCCGGTCCGGCGCGCGCCCGCCGCGAGGCCGACGCCCAGCACGCTCCAGATGGCGAGGACGTTCATCGGGGGGAGACGGGGGAGCGGGAGGCCGCCCCCGCCGGCGTCCTCATCCCCACCGCCGCCCGGGTCCGCGGCCGGGTCGTCCGGCAGCGCTCGCGTCGTGCCCGTCGCCGACGCGCTCGTCTCGGTGGTGTCGGTCGCTTCGCCCAGCGGCGACCGGTCGGGAGTCTTCACGGCCTGCGTCTCTCCGCCGGGGGTCGCCGTCTCGGTCGGCGTGGTCGTCGCGTTCTCGCTGCCCGCGGCGTCCACGTCCTCCCGGCCCTCGGCGCGCGCCTCGACGAGTTCGGACTGCTCGGCCGCGCGCCGCGGTTCGGCCGGCGTCGGGTCGAACCGGACCCATCCCTGCTCGGGCACGTACATCTCGACCCACGCGTGAGAGTCGTAGCCGCGCACGACGTGGGTGTCGGAGCCGACGCTCTCGCCGCCGGTGTAGCCGACGACGTACCGCGCGGGGATGTCCTGCGTCCGGAGCATCGTCGTCATCGTCGTCGCGAAGTAGACGCAGTAGCCAGACTCCATCTCGAAGAGGAACGACTCGGCGACGCCGCTCCCGGGGTCGGTGACGCTGGTGTCGTAGCCTTTGGTCGCCTCGAGCCACTCCTCGATCCGCTCGGCCCGCTCGTAGTCGGACTCGGCCCCGGCGGTGACGTTCGCGGTCAGCCTGGCGACCCGGTCGCCGGTCGTCTCCGGCACCTGCAGGTACTGCTTTCTGATCGCGTCGGGGTAGTCCGAGCCCGCGGCGCGCAGTTCGGCCTCACTCGCCGCGGGGACCGAACTCGTCACCTGGTACTGGTCGCCGTCGCGCAGCGTTTTGGTCAGATCAAGCGTGTCCTGTGCCGTCAGGGCCACCGAGGCGTTCTCGACCGACTGGGGTCTGGGGGCCGCCACCAGCACGTCCAGCGTCGACTTTGCCGTAAACGTCTGTGTCAGCGTCTCTCGCTTCCCCTCCGCGTCCGGTCTGGGCATCGACACCCCACGACTCGACCCGGTCCGGAGCCACCCGCTCCCGGTGTAGCGGTCGTAGGCCGCCGCGCGCCAGTAGGTCCGATCCTCGCTCTCGACGACGAAGCGGACCTCCGGCGAGAGGCGGATGCTCCCGCCCACGTCGGCGCGGTCGTCGGCGCGCACGAGGTCCGCCTGCACCGAGGTCGCGTCGTTTGGCACCAGCGGCGTGCCCGCGCTCCCCGGTACGGCCGTGATGGTCGCCGACGCCAGTACCATCACCGCGAGCGCGGCGGCGAGGGTCTCGACCTGATCTCTGCTCCCGCCGTGGCGCGCGAGGGCGCTGAAGCCCAGCGTCGCCGTCACGCCGACCACGCCCAGCATCGTCGTCAGCGCCCCCGCGTCGCCGGTCAGCACGAAGAAGCCGAGCGCCGTCGCGCTCACCGCGCCGCTTCGGATGTACTCCCCGCGGATCGCGAAGTACGACGCGAGGAAGGCCGGCCCCGGCGCGACCGCCAGCGCCCACGTCCCCGCGTTGGTCATCTGGAGCACGGAGAAGCCCGTGAGCAGCGCGATCATGTCCTCGACGAATCGCTCGGGCCCCATCACGGCCCAGTAGGTCGGCGGCACGGATTCGAGGTAGCCCGCCAGTCCCAGCGCGAGCAGGACCGCACCGAGTACGACGGCCTGCCGGTGGCTGAGCGCACTGGCGACGGCCGCGCCCCCGAGGACGGCGCCGCCCACGAGGAAGAGGAACTGGGTGCGGCCGCCGACCACCCCGACGACGTAGTACAGCACCGAGAGCCACGTCCCGGTGACGACGGCGATGTTCACCAGCGCCGCGGCCTGCAGGACGCGGCCCCCCGGTCGCCGCACGACGCGCCCCACGCTCATCCCAGCACCTCCGGTTCGGTCTGGAGCGCGATGTCGTCGAACTGGTGGACCTCCCGCCCGGCGTGGATCCGCGCGCCGCCCTCGCCGGGGCGGACCTCGATGTCGACGTCCGAGAGGTCGGGACGGGGGCCCTCGCCGTCGTACGCCGCCAGCGCCGTGAGCAGGTCGCGGCGGTGGTCACCGCCGGTGCCCGGTCCGATGCGCCGTCGCGGGGTCACCAGCCCCACCGAGAGGCCGGCGTCGAGCATGTGCGAGGCGAGCGTCGCGGCCGCCTCCGCAGTGGCGTCGGGGTTCGGACCGGTGTCGACGCCGATCAGCACGTTCCGCTCGGCGCCTTCCCCGGCGTACTCCGTGACGACGAGGTCGCCCGCCCGCTTCGCGCTGGCCTTCCAGTTCACGTCGCGGAGCGCGTCGCCCCGCCGGTACTCTCTGATCGAGTCGAACTGCTCGCGCTCGTCCGTGAGGCCCACGTAGCCCGAGACGATGCCGGCGCTCTCGTAGAGCGGGCGGACCCGCGGGAAGACGACCACCTCGTCACGCACGTCCGCGGTGAACGTGGTCTCCCAGAGGCCGAACACGTCGGTCATGGCAACCTCCACCGGCCCGAGTTCGAAGATGCCCCGCTCGCGGAGGCCCACGTCGTACCGGAGGGGGCCGCCGTCCGAGACGGCGTGAAAGGTTCCGTCGGCGACCAGCCCCGCCGGCACGCCGTCGCGGACCGTCACGCTCACCGAACGGTCGCCGGCGACGGAGAGTTCGGCCGTCGCCGTCTCACCGGGGAAGCCGTAGCCCGGCGCGTCGCGTTCGACGCGTGGCTCCGAGACGCGTCTGATCCCGAGCCACGACACCCCCAGCACCACCGCGCCCGGCACGACCACGGCGTTGAGGCTCCGGCCCCCGAACAGCCAGCCCATCGCGAACCCGACGACGACCACGACCGCGACGGCGACGCCGCGGCGCGTCAGTCGCCGGTCGCCGCTCATTCGGGGCTCACCCGCTGGAGCGCCTTCCCCACGAGGTCGCGGGCGCTCTCGCCGCCGAGGGAGCCGCCGTTGTCGGCGCGGATGCGGTGGGTCAGCACGGAGGGCGCCTCCTGCTTCACGTCGTCGGGGACGACGTAGTCACGGCCGTCGAGGACCGCGCGGGCTTGCGCCGCGTGGAGCAGGGAGATGGCACCCCGCGGACTCGCGCCGAGCGCGCCGTGCTCGCGGGTGTAGGCCACCAGTTCGGTGACGTACTCGCGGATCGGCGCCTCGACGGTCACCTCCGCCGCGGTCTTGCGGGCCCGCCGCAGCGTCGCCACGTCGGCGATCGGTTCGACGCCCTCGATGGGGTGACTGCCCACCGCACGTCGGAGCACCTCCTGCTCGTCCTCGCGGCCGGGGTAGCCCAGTTCGAGGTGCTTCATGAAGCGGTCGACCTCCGCGACCGGGAGTTCGTAGGTGCGCTCCCGCTCGACGGCGTTCTGCGTCGCGACGACGACGAACGGGTCCGGCACGTCCCGGGTCACCCGGTCGGTCGTCACCTGCTCTTCCTCCATCGCTTCGAGGAGCGCGGACTGGGTCTTCGGCGGCGCGCGGTTGATCTCGTCCGCGAGCACGACGTTGCCGAAGATGGGTCCCGGCTGGAACTCGAACTCGCCGGTCCCCTCGTTGTACACGTTGACGCCCGTCACGTCCGTCGGCAGGAGGTCGGGCGTGAACTGGACCCGCGTGAACGACCCGTCGACGGAGCGGGCGGTCGCCCGGGCGAGCATCGTCTTCCCCACGCCGGGCACGTCGTCGAGGAGGACGTGCCCCCGGCCGAGGATGGCGGTCACGAGGTGCTCGATGACCACCTGTTTCCCGACGATGACCGTCTCGACGTTCTCGACGAGATCGCGGGCCAGTTGCTCCGCCTCCGCCACGGGGAGGGGGTCCACGCCGCTCGCGTCCGGTCGCGCCGCCGTCGGATCCACGTTAGCGTCTGTCATGTCTGATGGGTGGCCGGCCGCCGAAGTGAGTACGGTACAGTCAGGGGCCAGCCGTATGTATGTTTGTTGGTCACATACACCGCTCACGTCCACGACTTGCAGTCCGCACAGCGAAGTCCGTCGTCGTCGCGCCACAGCCCTTCGACGCGGTCGCCACAGGCGACGCAGGGTCGCCCGTCCGGGCACCACCGAAACGTGCCCGCCGCGTCGGTCCGCTCGAACGTTCCGAGCGTGGTGTTGTCTGCCACGGTGGGGGGTCGTACGGACGCTGTGCGCATAAATCCCGACGTTCCGGAGGGTCTAAGGCGCTCGCGCCGACCACCTCGGGTATGGCTTCGCTGTTCGCGGTCGGGGAACTCGTCGACTCGTTTGGAACCGTCGCGACCGCCGATCCGCTGTCGACGCTGCTGCTGGCCGTCGGCGCCGTCGTCGTCGGCGTCAGCGGCGGCGCGTTCGGCCTGCTGGCGCTGGCCGGCCTCCTCGACGCTATCGTCCCGGATTCGCTGGGTCGAGCGCCGCGCCGAGAAGCCTGATCGCCGCCGCGGGGTCCGGGCCCAGCGGCCACCCCGCGACGAGGCCGTCCACGTGGTCTTTCAGCGCCGTCAGTCCCTCGGCCACCTCGTCGGGCGTCCCGGCGACGGCGAAGGCCGCCAGCATCGCCGGCGTCACGCGCTCGGCCGCCGTGCGGAACTCGCCGCCCTCGACCGCCTCGCCGACCGCCGCGGCCGCCTCGCGGTCGATCCCGTGGCGGTCCAGCACCTGCTCGGCCGCGCCCGCGGCGACGAAGGCGACCGGAAACCGCGCCTCGGCGCGCGCCGCCGCCCCGTCCTCCGCGACGCTGGTCACCGCGTAGGCCACCGATTCGAACTCGCCGCGCTCGGCGGGCCGCTCGGCCTCTCCCTCCGCGATGCGGTCGGCCGCCCACGACACGTCCGCCGGGTGCGAGGCGTTGACCAGCGCCCCGTCGGCGTGCTTGGCGGCCATCCGGAGCATGTCGGGACCCTGCGCGCCGACGTACACCGGCACGCGCTCGGCGTCGAAGTTCAGGCCCGCGCCGCTGGCGCGGAAGGTCCCGTCGTGGTCGACTCGCTCGCCGTCCCACAGTCGGCGGGCGACGCGCATCGTCTCCAGCACCCGCCGGAGCGGGCGCTCCTGTTCGATGCCGAGGTTCCGGAGCGTCGAGCGGTCGCCGGGCGCCAGCCCGCAGAGTGTGCGGTCAGGCGCACTCTCCGCCAGCGTCGCCACCGCGCCCGCCAGCCTCACCGGGTGGGTCTCGTAGGGGTTCGCGGCCGCCGGCCCGACCCCGATCGACTCGGTCGCGGCGGCGAGTCGCTGGGCCGCGAGCATCGGATCGCGGTTGTTGTAGTGACAGCTCACCAGCGCCGCGTCGAAGCCTGTGGCCTCGGCGGCGGCGCCGAACGCCGCCACCTCCTCGAGTGGCTCCTCCGGGGCAATCTCAACGCCCAGCATCGTACTCCCACTCCCGGAGCGCCTGCCGGACGAAGTCGCCCTCGACGTCGCGGAACAGGTTCTCCGACCCCTCGTGGTCGCCGAACTCCCAGTCGCGCACGACGACGACCGGCGTGCCGCCGTCGCCCTCGCCGGTGACGAGGTTCGCCGTCGCCGAGAGTTCGTCGACGACGCTCTCGACTGTCACCGCGAGTTCGTGGCCGTCGCGGTCGGTCTCGCCGCGCCAGTCGCGGCTGGCGGGCATCCCGGCCCACCCGAGCGCGACCCCCCGCTGGCCGTGGCGGAACGGGCGCCCGCAGGTGTCGGTGACGATCACGGCCGGGTCGGCGGGGAGCGCCTCGCGGATGCGCGCGGCGCTCTCGCTCGGCCGCTTCGGGAGGAGGAGGAGGTCGGCGCCCCCCGTGTTCGAGCGGTCGATGCCCGCGTTGACCGCGACGTGGCCGAAGCGGGTCTCGGTCAGCAGAAACGGCTCGTCCGTGATCAGGTCGGTCGCCTCTTCGAGGACCGCCTGCGCGAAGCGGGGGTCCTTCTCCTCGCCGGTCTGCTCCTCGATCCGAGTGGCGATCTCTCGGGCGCGGGGGCCCGCCGGGAAGTCCGCCAGCGCGGCCGCCCGCCCCTCCGCCTTCGAGACCACGGTGCTCGCGACGAGGACCACGTCGTCGTCGCGGATGTCGGCCGCGTCGCCGACGAGCGTGCCGATGTCGTCCTCGGGCCCGACTTCCGGCAGGCCCGGGACCGCGAACGCGTTCATGGTTCCCGTTCCGCGCGCCGGGTTAAAGGCGCGACGGTCGCGGCCACCTGTTTCAAGGCCGTGGCCGCCGCCCTGCCAGCCATGGCGGAGACCCACGTCGTCACCTGCTTTCTGCGCAACGGGGCCGAGGTGCTCCTCCTCCGGCGGAGCGACGCGGTCGGGTCCTACCCCGGACGCTGGGGGGCCGTCGCCGGCCACGCCGAGGGCGACCCGGACGCCGCCGCCCGCGCGGAGATAGCGGAGGAGACTGGCCTCGCCGACGCCGTCTCGCTCGTCCGCCGCGGCGATCCGTTTCGGGTCGAGGACGCCGACCGGGGCACACGCTGGGTGGTCCATCCCTTCCTCTACGACTGCGCCTCCCGCGATGTGACGACGAACTACGAGACGGTCGCCCACGAGTGGGTCCACCCGACCGAGATCCGGCGCCGCGAGACGGTTCCCGACCTCTGGCAAAGCTACGACGCCGTGCGCCCCTCGGTGGCGTCGGTCCGCGAGAACGACGAGCGCGGGTCCGCGGCCCTCTCGCTGCGGGCCGTCGAGGTCCTGCGCGACGAGGCGGCCGTCGCCGAGGACTGGGACTCGCTCGCCGAGACGGCCCGCCGGCTTCGGGCCGCCCGCCCCGCGATGACGGCGGTTCGCGTCCGCGTCGACCGGACGATGGCGACGGCCGAGCGGTCGCCGGCGGGGGTCGAGCGCGCTGCCCGGTCGGTCCTCGACGCCGCCGTCGACGCGGACGACCGGGCCGCGGCCGCGGTCGCGGACCACCTCGACGGGACGGTCGCTACGCTCTCTCGCTCGGGGACGGTGCGCGCGGCCCTCGACCGCGCCGACCCGGCGGAGATTCTCCTCCCCGAGTCCCGGCCCGGCCGCGAGGGGGTCGGCGTCGCCGAGTCCCTGGCTGCCGCGGGTCACGACGTGACGCTCACGAGCGACGCGGCGCTCCCGGGCCTGCTCGACCGGGCCGACGCCGCCGTCGTGGGCGCCGACGCGGTCCTCGCGGACGGCGCGGTGGTGAACAAGGTCGGGACCTACCCCCTCGCGCTGGCCGCCGCCCGCGCGGACGTGCCGGTGTCCGCCGTCTGCGCTCGCGACAAGATCGGCCCCCGGACCGAGGCCGAGACGGCAACGGCGCCCGACATCTACGACGGCGAAGCCGCCCTGACCGTCGCCAATCCGCTGTTCGAGCGCGTGCCCCCTGACCTCGTGTCCGTCGTCACGGAGGACGGCCCCCTCGATGCCGACGCCGTCCGGGCCGTCGCCGACGAGCACCGGGCGCTCGCGGACTGGGACGGAGACCGGGACGCCCAATAGGGCGGAGTTTCTATGCTCCGGTGGCGGCGGTGACGATTGTTACCCCCTCCGAGCCCCGTGTGACGAGAACGGGCACGCCGAGCCGCCACCTCTCTTTGCCCCGTGAGCCATGCGTCTGGCGAACCGCGGGGACTGCGCGCCGCGTCTGGCGAACCGCGGCGGACCGCGCGCCGCGTCTGGCGAACCGCGGGGGACTGCGCGCCGCGTCTGGCGAACCGCGGCGCATTCTACCTCAGAAGAACTGCTTCAAATCGTCCCGCTTCGCGTCGTCGAGGTGGCGCCGCACGGCCTCGTTCAGCGCGTCGATGCGGCCCTGCTTCGCGACGATGGGCGCGATGGTCTCGGGGTACTGCTGCCACGGCGGTACGAGGCCGAAGCGGTCGGCGATCTCGTTCAGGCGCTCGTCCCGGTCGTCGACCTTGTCCATCTTGTTCACCGCGATGACCGGTTCGACGCCCACGTCGCGCAGGAAGTAGTACATCTCGACCGTGTGGGGCACCTCGTCCTCGCCGGAGTGGCGGTCGATGATGTCCACGGCGGCCTTCCCGTCGAGGACGATCACGCCCGCCTTGATCTTCTCGGCGTTGTCTTCGACGTAGCGGACCACGTCGGTCTTGATCTGCTCTCTGGTCTCCTCGGGGACGCCGGACATGAACCCGAAGCCGGGGAGGTCGGTGATGACGAAGTCCGCGGACGCCCAGTCGTAGTGGTTGGGCTGGCGTGTCACCCCGGGCTTCCGGCCGGTCGACACGCTGTGACCGGTGAGTTCCCGCATCAGCGTCGACTTGCCGACGTTCGACCGCCCGAGGAGGACCACCTCGTCCGCCCGGTTCGGTCGCGTCTCGAACATACGCCCGGTAGTCCGCGGGCGAGTAAAAGGCCGCCGACCGGGCAACAGGCTTCTTGGTGGTGGGGGTTCCAGTTCCCGACAGTATGGCAGACTCCGACCCCGATCCGACGCGGCGGCGCCTCATCCGCGCGCTCCCGGCCGCCGCCGGCGTCGGCCTCGCCGGGTGCTCGGGCGGCGGCGGCGACGGCACCGCCACCCCCACCGCGACCGCCGCGGAGACGGGGACGCCGACGGCGACGCCGACGGCGACTTCGACCGCGACGCAGACCGCGACCGACACGCCGGAACCGCCGAACGTCGAGCGGCGGACGATCCAGCGCGACCGACCGGCGATCAAGCACGTCCGGACGCTCGTCAGCGGCACCCTGACGTGGCCGACGATCGAGTGGGGCAACGACATCGACCCCCAGATTCTGGGCCGCTGGGCCGTCGAGGGCGAGGTGTTCGCACTCGACTCGACCGGCGCGTTCCGCATCGCGGACGCGGAGTCCGAGACCACCGGCAGCTACCGGACCGTGCGAAACCGCCTCGACCTGAAGCCCAGTGGCGGGGAGACCACCAGCTACCGCTACGAGCGCTCGACGAGCGATTCGACGCCGATCCTCTCTATCTTCTCCGACGGGGAGCGCGTCGCCAGCTACGAACAGGTGGAGTCGTGGGCGGATCAGCGGAGCGTGATCGAGACCTTCCGCGACCTGCAGGCGCTCCCGGCGGCCGACGGCAGCACCGAGCAGTCGTCGGTCCGGACCGGCTCTTCCGGGACCGGCTTCGTCGTCACGCCCGAGGGCCACCTCGTGACGAACGCCCACGTCGTCGGCGCCCACCAGTCCCCCGAGCGGCGCCTGTTCACGCGCCACGCCCGGACCAGCCGCGACGCCATCCGCGAGTCGCTGGCCGGCGACGAGAACTACACGGACGCCCAGAAGGCCGAGATCGGGTCGATTCTCTACGACAAGATGGTCCCCTACTACGCCCGGGAGGGGAGCTTCTCGGGCGTCTCGGAGTCCGTCGAGGTCCTGAACCGGCGGACCACCGACGCGGGCGAGGTGACCGCCGACCGCTGGCCTGCGACCGTCGAGGCCGAGGGGTCGGTCGTGACCGAGACCGACGGCGAGCCGTCGTGGGGCCGCGACGTGGCGATCCTGAAGGTCGACCAGAGCCCGCTCCAGACGGTCTCGATCGGCAGTTCGGCGTCGCTGGGCACCGGCGCCGAGGTGTTCGTCGTCGGCTACCCCGCCATCGGCGTCAGCGACCTGTTCGCGGACGCGGCCTCGGACCTCACTCCGTCGCTCACCTCCGGGGTCGTCAGCGCGCGGCGGACCCTCAACTCCGGCGTCGAAGCCATCCAGACCGACGCGGCCATCAACAGCGGCAACAGCGGCGGCCCGATCTACGACGACGGGGGGCAGGTCGTCGGCATCGCCACGTTCGCGCCCACGGACCTCGACCTCGAACAGATCCAGTTCGGCCTCCCCATCGAGGAGGCGACGGTCTTCATGGACCAACTCGGCATCGAGAACCGCGACAGCGAGATGGAGGCCGACTTCGAGGCGGGCCTGGAGGCGTACTGGCGGGGGGACTGCGAGACGGCCACCGCGCGGATGGAGGCGGTCCTGGCGGCCGCGCCCCACCACCCGACCGCGCGGCAGTTCATCGCGGACTGCGAGGCGGGGCGGGCCCCGGGGCAGGACTGATGGCCAAGCAGGCGCTCCGCGAGCGAATCTGGGACGAACTGGAGGCGAGCGGTGAGGCCCGCTTCCCGTTCCCGCCTCACGGCCGCATCCCGAACTTCGCCGGCGCGGCCGACGCCGCCGACCGCCTCGCGGCCACCGACGCGTGGCGCGCCGCCGACGCGATCAAGGCCAACCCCGACGCACCCCAACTGCCGGTCCGCCGCGCGGCGCTCCGGGCCGGGAAGACCGTCTACGTCGCCGTGCCGCGCCTGCGCGAGGCCGACTGCTTCCTGCGTCTGGACCCCGCCGAGGTCACGGACGTCGACGACGCGACGACCGTCAGCGGTGCGGCCGAGGCCGGCGTGCCCGTCGGGCCGAGCGAGATGCCCCGCGTCGATCTGATCGTCTCCGGGAGCGTCGCGGTCACCGAGGGCGGGGCCCGCGTCGGCAAGGGCGAGGGGTACAGCGATCTGGAGTTCGCGGTCCTCCGGGAATTCGACCGCGTCAACGACGCGACCACGACCGCAACGACGGTCCACGAACTGCAGGTCGTCGACGAGGCGGTGCCGACCGACGCCCACGACGTGCCGATGGACCTCGTGGTCACCCCCGAGCGGACGGTCCACACCGACGCGGGCGAGAAGCCCGCCGGCGTGGACTGGGACGCCCTCGAAGCGGCGCGGATCGCGGAGATCCCGGTGCTAGATCGGCTGCGGTAGCTCACACCGAAGGCTCGACGCCCCGCGCGGCGGTCGACTTGAACGCGACAACCACGTCCCGCCCGACCGCGAGGGCCAGTCGCTCGCGGCTCTCGGCCGTGACCACGGCGTCGATCGTCACGTCGTCCGCGACGGCGACCCCGACCTGCGCGATCTGCTCGCCCGCGTCGATCGCCTCGACCGTGCCCGACAGGCGGTTCCGCATGCTCGTCTGGGTCCGGCCAGCGTCCACGTCGCAGCGCATCACGACCACTGCGTCAGAGCGCACGAGCACGTCGACGGTCTCCGCGTCGGGGGGCACCCGGGCCGTGATCTCGCCGGCCGGGGTGTCCACGGTCGCAAGCTCACCCGAGCGCTCGACGACGGTGCCGGGGATGACCGACTCGGTGACGGCCGCGGCCCCACCGAGTTCGACGTGGAGGCGCTCGAAGCGACGCACGAGGGCCCGCCCGCGCTCCGTGAGCGCCGTCCCGCCGCCGCCGCGCCCGCCCCGCACCCGGGTCGTCAGCGTTCCCGCCGCGTCTTCGAGTTCGACGACGCGGCGCTGGAGGTGGGGGTAGGACCGACCCAGCGTCTCGGCGGCGGCGTGCATCGACCCCTCGCAGTCGATGGCCCGGAGCATCGCCACGTCGCGAGCGTCGACGGTCACGTCTCCGACGGCGACCCGCGGTTCGAAGTCGTCTTCCGGGCTCATCAGTACACCAGTTCCCCCGCGATGAACTTCCGGGCGCGCTCGTCCGACGGCGCGTCGAACACCGACTCGGCGGGCCCGGACTCGATGACGCTGTCGCCGATGAGTACCGCGACCCGGTCGGCGATCCGCTCGGCCTGGTGCATGTCGTGGGTCGCCACGACGACGCCGATACCCCGGTCCGCGGCCGCCCCGACCGCGTCCTCGATGACGGCGGTGTTCCGCGGGTCCAGATCCGAGGTCGGCTCGTCGAGCAGGAGGTAGTCGGGATCGTACGCCAGCCCTCGCGCGAAGGCGACCCGCTGTGCCTCCCCGCCCGACAGCGACGCGGCGTCCCGGTCCGTGTCGTCCGCGAGGCCGACCAGCGAGAGCGCGTCGGTGACAGCGTCGGGTCGGGTCCGGCGCCCGACGAGCCCCAGGAGTTCGTCGCGCAGGCGCCGCCGCAGCGAGCGGCGCACCCGGAGGCCGTACTCGACGTTGCGCGCCACCGACGCCTCGAAGAGACTCGCCTGCTGGAACACCATCCCGACCCGGCGCCGCAGCGCCAGCCGTTCCCGGTCTGAGAGCGACCACGCGCTCGTCCCGTCCACGGACACGGCGCCGTCGTCGGGCCGCGCGAACAGGGCCAGCAGCCGGAGCAGCGTCGTCTTGCCGACGCCCGACGGTCCGATGACCGCGACGACCTCGCCCGGCGACACCGACAGCGAGAGGTCTCGGAGCGTCGCCTCCCCGCCGTAGCCGTGGGTCACGCCGACCGCGTCGAGGCTCACCGGAGGCCACCTCCGCCGGTGTCGCCGAGGCGGATCACGATCGCGTTCACGACGAGGACGAGGGCGACCAGAATCGCCCCTAGCAGGAGCGCGAGGTCGTAGCGGCCCGACCTGGCCTCGAGGCGGATCGCGGTCGTGAGCGTCCGCGTCCGGGAGACGCCGTTCGCACCGGCGATGTTCCCCCCGACGATGAGCACGGACCCGACCTCGCTGATCGCCCGGCCGAAGCCCGCGAGCACGGCGGTCGCGATGCCGTAGCGGGCCTCCTTCACGATGGTGAGTGCCACGTCCGTTCGGGTGCCCCCGAGCGCGAACGCCGCGTCCCGGACCTCCTCGTTCACGCCCGTCACGGCTGCCAGCGTGATGCCCGTGATCGGCGGGGTCGCCAGCACGAACTGCGACATGATCATCGCCTTCTTCGTGAAGACGAGGTCGAACTCGCCAAGCGGCCCCTCGTGGGAGACCATGACCAGCACCACGAGACCCACGACGACGCTCGGGAACCCCATCCCGGTGTTGATGACCGTGGTGAGAAAGTGCTTCCCGCGGAAGTCCGAGAAGCCCACGACGATGGCCGTCGGGACGCTGACCAGCGTGCTGATCGCCACCGCGATGACGCTCACGTACAGCGAGACGTAGATGATGCTCGTGACGTACTGCGACTCGAAGGGGAAGTCGACGAACAGCGGTCCCCCCGCCCCCAGCGCCGCGGCGACGGCCCCCATCACGAGTCGTCGTCGGCGCTCCACCCCTCGGGGACGTACTGCTGGAAGTCCGGGTCCTCGGAGAGCGCCCGCGGGAAGAACAACTGCTTGTCGTTCATGCGGTAGTCCTCGATGACCTGTTGCCCCTCCGGGCCCGTGATGTAGCCGATGTACGCCATCGCCAGATCGTAGTTGACGTGGTCGTGGACCGCGGGGTTGACCGCGATGACGCCGTAGGGGTTCGCGAGCAGTTCGGGACCGTCCTCGATGGGGCCCTGCACGAGGATCGTCAGGCTCAGGTTCGACTGCATCGAGATGTACGTCCCCCGGTCCGAGAGCGTGTACGCGCCCTGCTCGTCAGCGGTGTTGAGCGCGTCGCCCATGCCCGACCCGATCTCCTGATACCAGCTCCCGCCGGGCTCCGTGCCCGCCGCCTCCCAGACGACGAGTTCCTTCGTGTGCGTGCCGGAGTTGTCGCCGCGCGAGACGAACGCCGACTCGGACTCGGCGATGGCGTTGAACGCCTCCGTCGCCGAATCCATGCCTTCGATGCCCGCCGGGTCGTCGGACGGCCCGACGACCACGAAGTCGTTGAACATCAGGTCCCGGCGATTGACGCCGTACCCCTCCCGCATGAACTCGTCCTCCAGCGAGCGGGCGTGGACCATCACCAGGTCGGCATTGCCGTTCTCGGCACTCTCGAGCGCGGCCCCGGTGCCCTGCGAGACGGCGTCGACGGTGACGCCGTAGTGCTCCTGAAACGGCTCGTTCAGGGCGTCCAGCAGGCCCGTGTCGTACGTGCTCGTCGTCGTCGTGAGTGTGAGGGTCTCGCCGTCCACTTCGGGGCCGTCGCCGCCGTCACCGCCGCCGAGGACGCCCGAACAGCCGGCCAGGCCGGCCGTCGCTCCGGTGCCCAGCGCCGCCAGCAGGTCGCGTCGTTGTATCGGCATGGACACCACGAAAGGCGCCGCCCGCAAAAGTGTTGGCCAAAAAATATACACGTGGTAACGAGTCGCACGCGACGGAGGCCGGGCGTTTATGAGCCGAGGGCCCGCAGAGGGCGAGCGTGCGCCTCGTACAGGTCATGGTCCCGGCCGGGAAGCGAGACGACGTGATCGGGCTGCTCGACGAGGAGAGCCTCGACTACGTCGTCACCGACGAGACGAGCGGCCGGGAGTTCGACGCCGTCGTCTACTTTCCCCTCCCGCGGGCGGGCGTCGAGCCGATCCTCGACTCGCTCCGAGACATGGGGCTGGACAGGGACTCCTACACCGTCGTCATCGACGCCGAGACGGTCATCTCCAGTCGCTTCGAGGACCTGGAGGAGCGCTTCGCCGAGGAGGAGGAGAACGGCGACCGCATCGCCCGCGAGGAACTGATCGCTCGCGCGAAGGACCTCTCGCCGTCGCTGCCCACGTTCCTGCTGATGACCGTCGTGAGCGGCGTCATCGCCACCGCGGGCCTGCTGCTGGACTCGCCCGCGGTCGTCGTCGGATCGATGGTCATCGCGCCCCTCGTGGGCCCGTCGATGGCGGCGGCCGTCGGCACGGTCGTCGACGACCGCGAACTGTTCGTCCGCGGGCTGAAACTGCAGGTGCTGGGGATGGTGGTCGCGGTTGGGAGCGCCGCCGCGTTCGCGCTGTTGATCCGGTCGGTCAACCTCGTGCCGCCGCACCTCGACGTGACCGGCATCCCCGAGGTCCAGGAGCGCCTGCTCCCGGACTTCCTCTCGCTGGTCGTCGCGCTCGGGGCGGGGGTGGCGGGCGTCGTCAGCCTCTCCTCCGGCGTCTCGACGGCGCTCGTCGGCGTCATGATCGCGGTGGCGCTCGTCCCGCCGGCGGCGACGGTCGGCATCGCGCTGGCGTGGCAACTGCCGTGGGTCGGCCTCGGCGCGGGGGTGCTGGCCCTCGTGAACTGGCTCTCGATCAACCTCGCCGCGCTGACGATGCTCTGGTACCGGGGCTACCGGCCGAGCCAGTGGTTCCGCCTCTCGGAGGCCCGGAGCGCCACGCTGAAGCGCATCGCCACGCTCGTCGCCGCCATCGCGGTCCTCTCCGTGTTCCTCGGGGGGGTCACGCTGGCCTCCTTCCAGTCGTCGGCCTTCGAGGAGCAGGTGCGCGACGAGGCGGACGGCGTCGTCTCGGAGGCGCCCTACGAGGACCTCCGGGTGCTGGGCGTCGAGGTGGAGTACGGCGACCGCGTTCCGTTCCGCTCGGTTGAGCGGGTCGTCGTCACCGTCGGGCGCCCGACCGATCAGGCGTATCCGGACGTGGCCGATCGGTTGCACGACCGCATCGAGTCGGCGACGGGACGCGACGTGCTGGTGGAGGTCCGCCTCGAATCCGTCGCTCGCGCGGGCGGGTCCGCGGCGCTCGCTCAGCCCTCGAAGGGGAGTTCGGGTTCGTATCCGACCGCCGCGACGGCGGCGTCGAGGGCCTCCGCGACCCCCTCGTCCTCCGTGACGCTCATGTAGCGGTCGGCCTCGACGCCGCGGTCGAGGTCCGCCTTGTTGCAGACGGTGACCACGGGCACGTCGAAGCGGTCCGCGATTTCCTCGTGGAGGGTCCGCTGGACCGAGAGCGGGTAGCCACACGACCCGCTGGCGTCGTAGATGAACAGGACGGCGTCGGCGAGGTGGGTCATCGCGCTGGCGGCCTGCGATTCGATCTCGTTGCGCTCGGCCTGCGGCCGGTCGAGCATCCCCGGCGTGTCGACGATCTGGTACGTGACGTGGTCCCGCTCGACGTGGCCCACGAGGATGCCGGTCGTCGTGAACGGGTAGGAGGCCGTCTCGTGGCTCGTCCGCGTGACGGCGTTGACGAAGGAGGACTTCCCGACGTTGGGGTAGCCCGCGACGACGATTGCGGGGTCGTCGACGCGGATGTCGGGGAGGTCCCGGAGCGCGTTCCGCGCCGCGCCGACGGTTTCGAGGTCGACGGCGACCTCCTCGACAACGTCGGCCATCCGCGCGAAGGCCTGCTTCCTGAGGCCGCGGGCGCCGTCGGTCTCGTTTGGCAGGCGGCCGATGTACTCGCGGCCGAGACGCTTGGTCGTGCGCGACGCCCACGAGATGTTCGCGAGGTGGCGCACCACGCTGTCGATACCGGGCGTCTCGATGTCGGCATCCGTGGCCTCGATGTCGAGTTCGCGCCGGAGGACGGCGTCGCCGAACTCCCGGTAGAACGGATCGACGGCCCGGAAGTCGGGCCACCGCTGGGAGACGTTGCCGAGGTTGTCCGAGAGCACGTTCGAGGCGGTCATCAGCATCGACTTCTGGGCCTCGACCCCCTGCTTCGCGCGACCCGCCCGCGCCGCCCGCGAGAACGCCTGATCGATGAGTTCCTCCGCCGTGGGCGTCGTCGGGAGGTCCTCGAATATCATGCAGTCGGCTACTCCGGCCACGGGTATAAGCGCGTCCGTTGTGGTCCGCCGCGCTTATGGCCCGCGCGCGCCGAGATGAGGTATGCGACTCCGCGCGGTCACCTTCGGCGTCGCCGTCTCCACTCTCCTGTCCTTTTTCCTCGTTACTGTCCCGGGACTGGGCCACGTCGCCGTTGGCCTCGCCGGGGGCTTCGTCGGCGGCGTCCTCGCCGGGGGCGGTCCCCGGCCGGGCCTCCGCCACGGCGCCGCGGTCGGGGGCCTCGCCGGCCTCGGCTCGCTCGCCCTCGGCGCGGCGCTCGCGGCCACGTTCGGCGTTGTCGACTCCGTCGCGCCGCCGCTCGACCCGGTCGTCCCGCTCGGGCTTGGCGACGCCGGCCTCGTGGTCGGCGGCTCGCTCGCGCTGTTCGTCGTGGCCGCCGTGGCGGGCGCCGTCGGGGGATGGCTCAGGGGCGACCGGGAGTTCCCGGGCCGCTACGAGGAAGAACAGGCGATCCGCTAGCGCCGCGTCCGCAGTTCCGCGCGCAGGTCCTCGACGTCCAGGTCGTGCATCGCCAGCAGCACGAGCATGTGGTAGACGATGTCGGCGCTCTCGTGGATCAGTTCCTCGTCGTCGCCGTCCTTCGCCGCCAGCACCAGCTCCGTCGACTCCTCGCCGAGCTTTTCGAGGACCGCGTTCTCGCCCTTCTCGTGGGTGAACAGCGAGGCCGTGTAGGAGTCCTCCGGCAGGTCGGCCTTGCGCGCCTCGACCACGTCGAACAGTTCGTCGAGCACGTCCTCGCTCATAGCTCCACCACCTCCCGGATGTCGGCGAGGTCGGCCACCCGCTCGGCGGGCTCCTGGCCCGCCTCGAACACCGCCGGGGCCACCTCGATGGGGGCGCCGGTGCGCGCCGCGAGCGCCAGCGAGTCGCTGGGCCGGGCGTCGACGGCCACCTCGCCGCGCGGCGTGTCGAGGCGCAGGCGGGCGATGTAGGTGCCCTCGTCGAGGTCGGCCACCTCGACGCCGACGACGCGGCCGCCCAACTCCTCGATCACGTCCAGCAGGAGGTCGTGGGTCAGCGGGCGGCCGACGTCGCGGGCGTCGAGGCCGCGCGCGATGCTCACCGCCTCCTCGACGCCGATGTAGATGGGCAGGCGGTCGGCCTCGTCGGCGACGGCCAGCACCACGAGCGGCGTCGGGCCGCCGGGGGTCCCGGCGACCCGCACGCCCTCGATTGCTGCGTCCATACGCTCCCCTCGGGGGGCGTCGGGAAAAGGCTTCTCGGAACGCTACTCGAAGAAGGCCAGGCCGTGCAGGCGGCTGTCGCCGGTCAGTTCCGGGTGGAACGCGGTGCCGACGACCGGCCCCTCGCGGACCGCCACGGTCCGTCCCTCGGCCGTCGCCAGCACCTCCACGTCGGACCCCACGTCGCTGACGGCCGGCGCGCGGATGAAGACCGCCGGGAACGGGGCGTCGAGGCCGGCCACGTCGAGGGCCGCCTCGAAACTGTCCTTCTGTCGCCCGAAGGCGTTCCGGTCCACCGCCACGTCGAGCACGTCGAGCGTCTGGACTCGCTCGTCGTTGGCGTCGCGGGCGGCGACGATCAGGCCCGCGCAGGTCGCCAGCGCCGGGCGCCCGGCCGCGACGTGGGCTTTGATCTCCTCGTCGATGCCCTCGCGGGCCAAGAGCCGCGAGATGGCCGTGGACTCGCCGCCCGGCAGCAAGAGGAAATCGCAGTCGGGGACGACGCCGGACTCGCGGATCTCGACCACGTCGACCGTCTCGCCGTGCGCCTCGGCGGCGCGGCGGATCGCGGTCGCGTGTTCGGACACGTCACCCTGCACGGCGACGACGCCGGCGCGTCGCCCCATCTCAGACGACGAGGGTCAGCACCTGCACGCCGACGCCGAACAGCACGCCGAACGCCATGACGGTGCGCGGATCGACTTTCAGCGCGGCGCTGTCCTCCGCGTCGAAGTACCGGACCAGCCCCGCGCTGGACATCAGACCGCTGTCGCTGCTCATACGGGGTTCTCCTCGCTGTACGCCACTAAACCTTTCGTCCCGCCGCCGGTCGCGGCAAGCCACGGCGTCTAGGTAATCCTTTTCCGCGAGCCCCGGCTATCTCGAGTAGACCATGACGGTGACACTGAAGGACTTCTACGCGGACTGGTGTGGGCCCTGCAAGACCCAAGACCCGATCCTCGAAGACCTCGAGGAGGAGTGGGGCGACCGCGTCCAGTTCGAGAAGATCGACGTGGACGAGAACCAGGACGTCGCCAACGAGTATCAGGTGCGCTCGATCCCGACCATCGTCGTCGAGGACGACGAGGGCGTCGTCGAGCGATTCGTCGGCGTCACGCAGGCCGAGGACCTCGAAGACGCCTTCGAGCAGGCCGGCGCCTAGGAGAACTGCACGGCGACGTCGGTCAACTCCTCGTTGTACTGCTTGAGCGTCAGGAGCAGCGGCGTCAGCGCCTCGATCTGGGAGGCGTTCGCAAGCGGCCCCGCGTCGAGTGTCCCCAGGCCCTCGATCTCGTCGGTCAGGTCGGCCACGATCGACTTCGCGTCCTCGTCGCCGACGATCAGGGTGTCCATCCCGAGGTCGTCGTCGAGGTCCGCCAGCCGACCCGCGGGGAGGTTGTGGTACGCGCCGACCACCGCGTCGGCGTCGGGCGCGGCGTCGGCCACCAGTTCGGTGACGCTCCCGATGCTCGGCTTGTCGTAGTTGAAGCCCGTCTCGTCGCGGCTGATGCCGACCGCGGGGTTGACGAGGATGGCGTCCGCGACCTCGTCCGCGATGTCCGCGACCACGTCCCGGACGTGGTAGGGCGGCACGGCCAGCACCACCACGTCGCCCCGCGCCGCGGCGGCGACGTTCTCCTCGGCCGCGATCGGTCGGTCGATCCCGCGGGAGGCCAGTTCCGCCTCGTACTCGTCGGCCTTCTCCCGCGCGCGGCCCGCGTCGCGCGAGCCGACGATCACTCCGTGGTCGGTGTCGGCGGCCCAGCGAAGCGCCAGCCCCTCGCCGATGTCTCCCGTTCCGCCGAGGAGTGCGATGTCCATGGGTGTGCTCCGACGGTTGCCGCCTAAAGGGTGTTGAAGCCGTCTCGGACCCCGGCAAGACCGTCCGCTACTCCAACAGGTCCGGCAGGCCGTTGACCGTCTCGACGACCGCGTCCGCGTCCGCTGCCTCGTAACGCTGGCGGCCCGTTTCGCCCGAGAGGCCACCGGTCAGCACGCCCACGCCGTAGTAGGTTCGCTCGGGGTCGGCCTCGGCGGCGTTCTGCGCGGTGCGCACGTCGTCGAGCGTGTCGCCCGCGAACGCCACCGCGTCGGCGTCACAGCGCTCCGCGAGCGCGATCAGCCCCTCCGGGTCGGGCTTGCCGTCGTCGGTGTCCTCCATGGCGACGAGGCGCTCCCGGGGCAGGTCCAGCCCCACCCGGTCGAGGGCGATCTCGGCCTCCATCGCCGGCCGCCCGGTCAGCACGCCCCGCTCCCAGTTCGCCAGCGTCCGGAGCGTCTCGGGTTCGACCAGCACCGGTTCGTCGTGGATGTACCCCGCGGCGTCGATGTCCGGTTCCGCCGATTCGAGGTCCCGGTAGAGGTCCGCGCCGAGGTACAGTTGCTGGAACACGTCCCGGAGGTGATCGGTGTCCCACGCTGCCGTCACCTCGTCGTGGGCCGCGTCGTCGAGGTGGGCGGCCACGACGGCCTCGGCGGCGTCGAGGCCTCCGCCCCGTTCGGCGATGCGGTCCGTGAACCCCTCGATCTGGAAATCGAGGCCGTGGCGCCGCGCGAGGACGAACAGCGCCACGCCGTACGTCGCCACCCAGTCGTTGTTGAACCCGCCCGCGTCCTTGAACCCCTGCACGGCGTCGCGTTCAACGCTCGTCCCGTACACGCGCTCGACGGTGTCCACGACGGCCCGTCGGTAGGAGTCCGCCACGTCGACGAGCACGCCGTCGATGTCGAGCACAACCGCGTCGACTTGCATACTCGTCCGTCGGACGGCGCCGGCAAATGGGTTGTGTCCCTCGCCGAGTCGTTTAAGGACGGGGGCTCCCTATCCGGGCGCATGCGTGTGGACATCGTGCCGATCGGCGACGTGCCCGCGGCCGTCAAGCGGGAGTCGTCGGCGGCACTCCGGGGGGTCTTCGACTGCGAGGTGTCCGTGGCCTCGACCCAGTCGCTGCCCGACGGCGCCTACGACGACGGCCGGGACCAGTACCGGGCGGAGTCGTTCATCGATCACGTCACCGCCGTCGGCGACGGCGAGAAGACCCTCGCGATCACGACGGCGGACCTGTTCTACCGCCGCCGCAACTACGTGTTCGGCCTCGCCTACCTCGACGGCCGGGGCTGTGTCGTCTCGACGCACCGCCTCCAGACCTCCTCGGACGGCGGCCTCTCCACGAAGTCCGACGCGGACGTGTTCGCCGACCGCGTCCGCAAGGAGGTCGTCCACGAGATCGGGCACACCCTCGGCCTCGAACACTGCGACAACTCCCGTTGCGTGATGAACTTCTCGCCCACCGTCCGCGAGGTGGACGTCAAAGAGGAGCACCTCTGCGGGTCGTGTCAGCGGGACGTGCTCTGAAGCCACTTTTTCGCACGGGGAGCGGCGCACGCCGCGCCGCTCGCCGGCGAAAACCGTGGGAAAATGCGCGCGGCCTCCCGGTCGTCGGCCGCGCTCCTGCTCGGTCGCTGCGCTCGCTCGCAGTCTGCATCTCGACGGCTGCCGCATCCGCCACCGCTCCGCGCCGCAAGCGCTACCGCTTCAGCCGAATCCGTCCCTGCTGGAGCAGTCTGGTCACCTCGAACTCCTCCGTCGCGGCGCTGGGCGTCACCGCCCACTCTGAGTGGTCGAACGCCACGACCTCGTGATCGAGATACAGCGGGATCACCGGAAGCCGCCAGTTGTACACCCACGCGAGTCGCCGGCGGAGGTCGTGGTTCGACGCCGCGACCACCGGCCCGAAGGTCACCTGCTCCGCGTGGGCCACGACGGGGTACTCAATCCGCTCGTCCGACTCCGGCTCCCCGACCGGCGGCGCGGCCTTCGTCCAGCGGTCCTGCAACAGTTCGGGCGTGAACCCCTCGATTGCTAGCCAGCCGTAATCCCTCGCGGCGCCGCCCTCGGTCGTCTCGGCCCACTCCACGACCGCATCCCAGTCCCAGACCCGGTATCTGTCGCTGTACCGCTCCGACCGGAAGGCGGACTCGTACAGCCCGAACGGGCGGCGTCGCGTACTCGTAACCCGCAGCTCCCACTCGCCCGCCGCTACCCGCTCGTCGAACGTCTCGTCGTCGACCGCGTCGACGCTGGCGTCGACGCCGAAGGCGGTGAAGTGATCGACGACCGTGGACGCGACCGACGTGTCGCCGTCGTGCGCCAGCAGCGTCGGCGACCAGCGCTCGCCGCCGGGCGTGTGCCACGCGCCGTCCTCGCGGGTAAAGCCGACGTCGCGGAGCCGACGCGCCGCGCGGTCCCGGTTGAGCGTCAGGTCGCGGAACGATTCTGCGAGGTCGTCGGACACGTCCTGCTCGCGCTCGGGGTAGTCGATGCCGGGGGTTCCGGGCACCGTCCGGTCGTAGCGGTCGGTGAACGCTGCCCTGTTGAGCGCGTCCGAGAGCGCCCAGCGGACCTGCGGATCTGCGAGGTGCGAGTCGCTGAACTGGTTCACGGCGAGCGCCTCCGGATGCCCCTCGCCGCGGTGGAGGCGCACCGACGGCGCGCGGTCGTCGACCTCGCTGGGCTCCGCATGCACTTCCGCGGCGTCCAGAGCGCCGCTCGTGACCGCGTCCCACGCCGAGTCCGACGCAACTCGCTCGTAGGTCAGCCCCGACCAGTTGATCCGGTCGGCGAGCCGGAAGTGGGGGTTGCGGCGGAGCACGATCCGCTCGTTCGCTTCGAGGGCTTCGGGCTGGAAGGGGCCCGACACGGGCGGGAGTCCGTCGTCGCCGTCGTCGGCCGTCGTGGTCGGCGTCGCCTCGCTCGTTGCGGTTTCGCCGTCGGGGAACGTCACGCCGGAGAGGATGAGGTCGATTTCGGTCTGCCCGTCCTCTGAGTACGGATCGCTCACTTCGTCCCGAATCGCCTCGACGAACGGCCTGGTGTGATCGCGGTGGAAGGTGAGGTGGCTGCCGGCGACCTCTTCTCGGAGCCATCGGCCGGCCGGAAACAGCCGGTAGAGGCCGCCTTCGTCGTCCTCGACGGCGTGCATCGTGGCGGTCTGTCCGCCCCACGTCACTTCCCGCGTCGCTTCGAGCACGCTCCGGGGGTCCCCCGCGTCCGCGACCGCCTCGGGCGACCGCCACGCGTCGGTCCAGCGACGGAGTTGCTGGTGTGCGCCCCAGTCGGCGCCCCGCGCGGGGGACCCGTCGCTCCAGCCCACATCTTCGTTCACGGTCACCTCGATGCGATCGTCCGCGAACGTCCAGTCGGAGAGCGCCATCCCGACGACGCGGCCCTCCGCGTCGGTCGTCGCGAGGCGGTCGAAGCAGACGTCCGGCAACTCGGTGAACGCGGCGCCGTCCCGCGCCTGCTCGAACGCGTCCCCGACCCGGAACTGGCTCGCGTCCGGGATGTAGTCCGTCGGCTGGAGGGTGAGCGTCGCGTCGGCCACCTGCTCGGTCGGCGTGGCCGTCGCCGTCTCGGTCTGCGTTTCCGTGCCTGTCGCCGTCGGATCGTCCGTCGTCTCCGCGTCGTCGCCACCGGACTGACAGCCGGCGAGGGCGACCACGCCGCTCGTGAGGAGGGCGCGCCGCGGGAGGGAGACCGCGTCGTCCGGGCAGCCTGTCATGGCATGACAAATGATTGCGACGCAACAAAAATTCGTCGGCGGTGCCGCGGCCGTGCGGCGCGGCCGCGGTGCTGAGCGGGGGCGGCTGGGGCGGCTGGCGAGACGTAGACTGCGAGCGAGCAGGAGCGGCGCGGACCGGAGCGCGGCCTCTGGCCGCGCGGAGGGAGCACCGCGCATTTGCCCCACGTTTTCGGCCGGCGCGCGCCGTCTCGTCGGCCCGCCCCGTGCCGAAAAGCGGTGGCAAAAAGGCGGCGCGGCAGGGCCGCGCCGACCGCACTTCAGTCCGTGTAGTAATACTCGCCCGACGACTTCTGCTGGCGGTCGAGTTGGCTTCCCGGCTTGTTGATGCGGGGGCGGCCCGTCCGCTCGTCGCGGCGGAACGTCACGTCGAGGTTCGCGAGGAACTCGTTCATGCCCTCGCGCATCTCCGTCGGGGGGCTGGCGCGGCCGTGCTCGGCCGGCTCGCCGTCGAACACCATCAGGCGGTCCGAGACGAGGTCGATGAGGTAGATGTCGTGGTCGATGACCATCACCGTCTTCTCCTGATTCTCGGCGAAGCGGCGGATGGTGCGCGTCGCGAGCACCCGCTGTTCCACGTCGAGGTGGGCGGAGGGCTCGTCGAGCAGGTAGAGGTCGGCCTCACGGGAGAGGCAGGCCGCGATGGCGACCCGCTGGCGCTCGCCGCCCGAGAGGTCCGTGAGGTGTTGCTCCATGATGCGGTCGAGCTGGAGCGGCTGGGCGATTTCGGTGTTCCAGTAGGAGGTGCCGAAGTCGCTCGTGATCGAAGAGAGGAAGGCGTCCACCCGGATCGGATCGTCGGCCTCGACGTACTGGGGTTTGTAGGCGATGTCCAGATCCAGGCCCAGCTCCGCGCCGGCCTCGCCGCCGACGCTGTCCGGGTCGATGCGGCCCGCGAGTAGCTTCGCGAACGTGGACTTCCCGATGCCGTTCGGCCCGACGATGCCCAGCACCTCGTTCTCGTGGATCTCGCCGCCCTCGACGTCGAGCGCGAACTCGCCGTCGCCGTAGGACTTCCGTAGCGAGGGATATTCGACGAGCGTGTCGGCGGTGTGGACCGCGCGGGGGGCGTGCTCCTCGAACGTGATCTCCTGCTGGCGGATGCGCATGTTTTCGTTCGACAGGTAGCCCGTGAGGTACTCGTTGATGCCGTTGCGGGTCGCCTTCGGGTTCGTCACGACGCCGAACGCGCCCGGCTCACCGTAGGCGACGTGCAGCGAGTCCGCGAGCAGGTCGAGGATCGCGAGGTCGTGCTCGACGGCCAGCACCGCGCGGTCCTCGCCGGCGAGTTCGCGGACGAGGCGGGCCGCGGTCACGCGCTGGCTGATGTCGAGGTACGGCGTGAGTTCGTCGAGGAAGTAGAAGTCGGCGTCGCGGGCCAGACACGCCGCGAGGGCGACTCGCTGGAGTTCCCCGCCCGACAGGCTGTCGATGTGCTGGTCCATCACGGCTCGGATGTCGAGGCGGTCGACGAGTGCGTCGAGTTCGCCCCGCTCGTCCGTCCGCTCCAGCAGGTCGCGGGTCTTCCCGTCGAAGCGGTCCGGGATGTGATCGACGTACTGGGGCTTGCGCGCCACCGACACGTCGCCGTCGCGGAGGCCACCGAGGTAGTCCTGAAGCTCGGTGCCCCGGTAGCGCGCCATGATCTCCTCCCAGCCCGGCGGGTCGGCGTGCTCGCCGAGGTTCGGCGTGAGTTCGCCCGCCAGCGCCTTCACGGCCGTCGACTTCCCGATGCCGTTCGGACCGAGCAGGCCCGTGACCTTCCCCGGTTCCGGGACGGGAAGCCCGTACAGCTCGAAGGCGTTCTCGCCGTAGCGGTGGGTCGGCTCGTCGTCGAGTTGCTGGGGGAGGTTGATGATCTCGATGGCGTCGAAGGGGCACTTCTCGACGCAGATGCCACACGTCTCGCCCAGACACAGCTCCTCGGAGATGCTGACCTGGTCGGGGTCGCCCTCGAAGGGGTCGTCGCCGTGCCGCTCCTCGCGGGTGACGATGCACTCCTCCCCGGTGCGGTTCGGCGGGCAGAAGTTCGCACACTCGTAGTTACAGCGGTCGGGCTGGCACCTGTCGAGGTCCACGACCGCGATGCTGTCGTCGGCCATCTATGCGCTCGTCAGGAGAATGCCGTAGGTGACGAACCACAGCGCGAAGGTCATGAAGAAGACGTAGAGGTTGTCCTTCGCGCCGAACTCGCTCACGTCGACGCCGATCAGCCGCATCAGGACCAGGCCGCCGACGGCGAAGGCGCCGTAGATCGCGAGCGCGGTCGTGTTCCCCGATCCGGACACGACGGCGTCGCTCACCAGCCCCGCCGCGACGCCCCCCAGCGACGCGATGGCGGTGACCGCGACCGACTTGACGTGGGGCGCCCGCTCGCCGAGCGACTGGGACCCCGGGGTCGTCTCTGTTGCCATGGGCGCTTCTGCGTGGGCGCGACCCAAAAGCCGTTCGCTTGGTCGCCCGGCACCTTTTTACGGTCCGCCGCGTTCCCCCCGGGTGATGGGTGTGAAACTGGACGACCTCCCGCCGAGTGCCAAACTGGTGTACAAGGTCCTCGAGTACGACGGACCGATGACACAGAAGGAACTGGTGTCGGAATCGATGCTGTCCGCCCGAACCGTGCGCTACGCGCTCGACCGCCTCGACGAACGCGGCGTCGTCGACGAGGAGATCTACTTCGCCGACGCCCGCCAGAGTCTCTACCAGCTCTCTCCGGACCCCTGCTCGTGTTCCTGCGGGCAGGAGGCCTGAAACCACTTTTTCGCACGGGGAGCGGCGGCCGACGCGCCGCTCGCCGGCGAAAAACGTGGGGAAAATGCGCGCGGCCTCCCGGTCGTCGGCCGCGCTCCTGCTCGCTCGCGCCGCTCGCTCGCAGTCTCTATCTAGCCCCGTTCCGCTACCGCACCGCTCCGCGCCGCTACCGCGCCGCGCCGCTACCGCTAACTCGGGACGACCGTGATCCGCTGTTCCCGGTCGATCGCCCGCTCTAACTCCTCCGCGATGGCGCTCCCCCGGGAGACCTGGATGTCGCCGCCGCGGCCGACCGTTGCGGTGAACAGGTACTCGCCCTCCGCGCGCACCTCGACCGTCTCGCCGGCGTGCTCCTGCCCCATCGGGACGATGACGTGCCGGCCCGTGACTTCCGGCGTCACCACGTCGCCGGCGTAGGAGCCGCCGCCACCACCACCGCCGCCGGTGGCGGGTTCGGGCTTGTCCTCGAACGTTCGCACGTCGATGCTGATGCCCAACCGCTCCTCCACGTCGGAGATGCGGCCGCCGCCCTTCCCGATGACGTAGGAGATGTCGTCGTCGCTCACGTAGACGACCGCGTCGTTCGGGCCGTTCACCTCGACCTCGACGGGCCCGCGGACGAGCGACTGGATCTCCCGCTCGATCTCGCCCTCCGCGAGCGTCTCGATGCCGCTCGGCTCTCCGCCCTCGCCGTCGAGGGGGACGGTGACGACCTGCCGGTTGAACGTGTAGATCTCGTAGGCGGGCCGCCCGGTCTCGAAGTCCTGCACGAGGATGACGGGGCGCGCGAGGTCCTCCTCCATCAGGCCCTCGGGCACCTTGACCTCCGTGACCACGTCGTAGATGGTCTCGACCTCGCCGTCCTCGATGAAGACGACGGTGTCGACGACCTGCGGGATCATGCCGAGTTCGACCCGGCCGACCAGCCGCTGGAGCGCGTCGATGGGTCGGGTCGCGTGGACGACGCCGACGAGGCCGACGCCCGCCAGCCGCATGTCGGCGAACACCTCGAAGTCGTCGGTCTTGCGGACCTCGTCGTAGATGGTGTAGTCCGGGCGCACCATCAGAAGCGAGTCGGCGGTGCGCTCCATCGATCCGCGCAGTTCCGTGTACTGCGTGATGTCGTCGCTCACATCGAGGTCGCGGGGCTTCTCCATCGTCTTCACGACGAAGCCCTCGTCGGCGAGGAACTCCGCGACCGACTGTGCGAACGTGGACTTGCCCGCGCCCGGCGACCCGGCGATGAGCACGCCCCGGTCGCGTTCGAGCATCCGCTCTCGGAGTTCGTCGGCGTGCTCGTAGTCGTCGAGGACCGTCTTCACGAGCGGGCGGACCGCCGTGATCTCTAAGGCGTCGCTGAACGGCGGTTCGGCGACGGCGATCCGGTACTCCCCGATCTGGACGATCGACATGCCCGGCTCGTCGAAGTCGACGAAGCCCCGGTCGGTGCTCTTCGCGGTGTCGAGGATCTCCGCGCCGAGTTCGCGCATCCGGTCGCCGGTGAGTTCCTCGTCGCCGACCGGTTCGAAGGCGATGTCGCCGACGGTGCCCCGCTTCGCCATCGGCACGACCCCCTCGCGAAGGTGGAGGCTCATCGTCTCGTCGTCGAAGAAGGACTCGATGGCCAGCGGCGTCTCCTCTTTGGCTTCCGGTTCGAGGTAGCGCGTGTCGAGGCCCTTCGCCTCGGCGACCTCGCTTTGCACGATGTCGCTGGTCAGAAACGTGGCGCCGTGTTCGACCGCCACGTCCCGGATGCGGGCGTCGATGGCCCCCGCCGCCGCGCGCTCGATCTCCTGCTCGCCGGGCCGCTCCCCGACGTATTCGAGGTCGATGTCACCGTCGTCGGCGAGGTCCGCGAGCGTCTGGAGTTCGGCGAGGCCGTCCCAGCCGGTCTGTCGGCCGGCGTTGGCCTGCGCTTCGAGTTCGCTCACGACCGCCTCCGGGACGATGATCCGCGCGCCCGCCAGCTCGCCGTCCGCGACGAGTTCCGACACGCGGCCGTCGACGACCACGCTCGTGTCGGGCACTATCTTCATACTCCGCATAGCCGCCCGGCAGTCATAAAAGGGTGTCCAACGCTCGACCGCGCGAGAACTAAGGCCCGGCGGCCCCCACCGGCGCCCATGACCGATCAGTCCGCGGTCCTCGCGCTCGCCCGGGACCTCGTGGCCGTTCCGAGCCACGACGACCCCGCGGCGGCCGGCGACCGCATCGCGTCGTGGCTCCGCGCGGAGACGCCCGCGACCGTCGACCGCGACGAGGCCGGCAACGTCGTCGCCCGCGCGGGGTCCGGCCCCTCGCTGGCCTTCGTCGGCCACCACGACGTGGTCCCACCGGACGACCCGGGTCAGTACGACCCCGAACTCCGCGACGGGCGCCTCTACGGCCGCGGAAGCGCCGACATGAAGGGAGCGCTCGCGGCGGCCATGTGTGCGTTCCGCGACGCTCTCGCCGCCGGCCCCGAGGGCGAACTCGTCTTCGCCAGTTTCGTCGGCGAGGAACTGGGCGGTCTGGGCGCGCAGCACGCCATCGAGGCGGGCTTCGCGCCCGACTACGCCGTCGTCGGCGAGGGCTCGACGGGCTACTCCGCCCCGGACGCGACGGACGTGGCCATCGCGCACAAGGGCCGCCGGGGCAGCACGCTCGTCGCCGAGGGCGAGAGCGCCCACGCGAGCGAGGTCGGCGCGGGCGTGAACGCCATCTACCGGGCCTGCGACGCGGTCGAATCGGTGCGGTCCCTCGACGCCCCGTCGACGACGGTGCTGGGCCACGACCTGGAGGGGAGCCTCGCCGTCACCGAGATCGAGGGCGGCGAGGCGTGGAACGTCGTCCCCGACGAATGTACGCTGACCGTCGACGAGCGCACCGTCCCCGGCGGGCGCGCGCCCCTCGACCGGGCCGCCGGGGAGGGCGTGACGTGGACCGTCGAGCAGGACCTCCCGCCGATGCGCTGTGCCGAGGCCGAGTTCGCCGACGCCGCGCTCGACGCCGCGACCGGCGCGCAGGCGGCGACGCCCGCACAGATCGTCAAGCCCCACGCGACCGACGCCGGGTGGCTCGCCGAGGCGGGCACGACCTGCGTGGTCTGTGGTCCCGCCGAACCCGGCGAGGCCCACACCGCCGACGAGAGCGTGAGCGTCGACGTGCTGGCGCGCTGCCGACGGATCTACGGCGCGCTGTTCGAGTCGTGGCCCCACCCGTAGCTTGCGTGGTACGCCGTCCCAACCTCTAACCCGCTCCGGGCCCTAGCCGCCTCGAATGCACGTCGACCGACGCGCGGGAGCGGTGTGGGGTGCCGCGGGAATCGTCTGGGCGGTGAGCCTGCGTCTCGTCCGGCCGGTGACGGGCGACCTGCTCGATCCGCCGGTGTCGGCCGTCGTCGGCGCCGCGCCGGGGTGGCTCGCGACGGCCGCCATCGAGGCGTTCGGGGGCGCGGCCCAGACGCTCCTCGCGGTCGGGAGCGCCGCGGCGTTCGTCGTCCTCCTCGCGGTCGCCGGGGCGCTTCTGGGGACCACGCGCACGCCGCTCCCGGCGGTCGCCGGTGGCTTCGCGCTCGCCGCCCTCGCGCTCTACTGGCTGGTGCCCCTCCCGGTGCGGCCCGTCGGCCTCGTCGCGGCCGCCGGGACCGGTCTGCCGCCCACCATCTTCGTCCGCGCCGGTCGGACGACGCCGTGGCAGGGCACCGACTACGCCCGCCGCCGATCGCTGCGCCGAGTCGTCCGCGGCGGCGCCGCCGTCGGCGCGCTGGGCGCCCTCTCGCAGGTGAGCGCGTGGGCCGGCGCCCGCGTCGGCCCGCCGCGGGCCGACGACCCGCTCCCCGAGCGGTTCAAGCGCGAGACCGGGCGGACCGTCGGCGGCGCGAACTCGGGCACCGACGAGGCCGCCGAGACGACCGGGGACTTTGGCTTCGACTTCGCGGGGATGCCGCCCCGCGTCGAGGACGCCGACGACCACTACGTCGTGGACATCAACCGACAGGACCCGGTCGTGCGCGCCGACTCGTGGACGCTCTCCGTGACCGGCGGCGAGACCGAGTACGACCTCACGCTCGACGACCTGATCGACCACCCGGACGCCGTCTCCGTGCCGGCGACGCTGGTCTGCATCTCCAACACCGTCGGCGGCGACCTCATCTCGACGACGACGTGGCAGGCGGTCCCCCTCGACTCGCTGCTCGACCGGGCCGGGGTCCCCGACGACGCGGTGGACGTGGTGACCCGCGCCGTGGACGGCTACTCGGAGGCGATTCCGGTCGAGGCGGCCCGGGAGATGACCGCCTTCGTCGCGTTCGGCGCGGGCGGATCGACGCTGGAGTCGGCCCACGGCTTCCCCGCGCGCCTGCTGCTCCCCGGGCGCTACGGGATGAAGTCGACGAAGTGGCTCACGGAGATCGAACTCGCGACCGAGGACCACGCGGCCTACTGGGAGCGCCGGGGCTGGGTCGAGCGGGCCGCGGTCAACACCCTCGCGTACGTCCGCGGCGCGGCGCAGCGCGACGGCGAGGTGGCTGTCGGCGGCGTGGCGTACGCGGGCGACCGGGGCGTCGACCGCGTGGAGGTGAGCCGCGACGGCGGCGAGACGTGGCACGAGGCCGACCTCGAAGCGCCCCCGTCGCCGCACGCGTGGCGGCGCTGGCGCCTCGTCTTCCCTGCGCCGGACGCCGACGAGGTGACAATCGTGGCGCGCGCCACCGACGGGACGGGAGAGCGCCAGACGGCCGAGTCCACGGGTCCCCACCCCGGCGGCTCGACGGGGTTCCACGAGAAGACCATCTCGCTGTGACTGCCGGAGGTGGAACTTTCTTGCCCGACGCCGCCGATCTCGGGGCATGGGCGACGCCTACGACGACTTGCTCGACCAGTACGCGCGGACCGCGAACCTCTCGAACGCACAGGGCCACCTCCAGTGGGATCAGGAGGTGATGATGCCCGAGGGCGGGACGCCCGCCCGCTCCCAGCAGCTCTCGACGCTCTCGGCGCTCGAACACGAGACCATCACCGACGACGCGGTGGCCGACGCCCTCGCGGACGTGGATCGCTCGGCGCTCGACCCGCCAGAGCGGGCCGCCGTGCGCGAGATCGAGCGGCGCCACGAGCGCGCGACGGCAGTCCCGACCGACCTCGTCGAGGAACTGTCGGCCACGTCCTCCGACGCCCTGCCGAAGTGGAAGCAGGCCCGCGAGGCGGACGACTTCGACACCTTCGCGCCCTCGCTGGAGAAACTGGTCGACCTCAACCGCGAGTACGCCGCCCACGTCGACCCGGACCGGGACCCCTACGAGGTGCTGTTCGAGGAATACGAGCCGTATCTGGACATCGACACCGCCGAGCGCATCCTGGAGCGACTGCGCGAGGAACTGGTCCCGCTCATCGACGCCGTCGCCGAGAGCGACGCCGACATTCCCCGCCCCTTCGAGGGATCCTACGACGAGGGCGCTCAGGAGGACCTCTGTCGCGACGTGCTCGACGACCTCGGCTACGACTGGGACCGCGGCCGCCTCGACGTGGCGCCCCATCCCTTCTCCTCGGGGACGCAGTTCGACGCCCGGATCACCACCCGCTTCGACGAGTCGAACGTCCTCGACGCCCTCTCCAGCACCGTCCACGAGTTCGGCCACGCGACGTACACGCAGGGGCTCCCCGACGACGCCTACGGATCGCCGCTTGGCGAGGCCCGCGACCTGACGGTCCACGAGTCCCAGAGCCGCTTCTGGGAGAACCACGTCGGCCGCTCGCGCCCCTTCTTCGAGCGCGTCCTGCCGACGATGGCCGAGCGGTTCCCCGGCCTCGCGGACGTGTCGCCCGCGGACGCCTACCGGGCGGCCAACCGCGTGTACGACGACAACTGCATCCGGGTCGAGGCGGACGAACTCACCTACCACATGCACGTCGTCCTCCGCTTCGAGATCGAGCGAGACCTGATCCGCGGCGACCTCGACGTGGCGGAGGTGCCCGCCGTCTGGAATCAAAAGATGGAGGAGTACCTCGGCGTGCGCCCGGAGACCGACAGCGAGGGCTGCCTGCAGGACATCCACTGGAGCCACGGTAGCTTCGGCTACTTCCCCACCTACACGCTCGGGAGCGTGCTGGCCGCGCAGGTCGACGCCGCGCTCCGCGACGACCTCGGCGACGTCGACGCGATGGTCCGCGACGGCGACGTCGCGCCGATCCACGACTGGCTCACCGACGAGATCCACCGCCACGGCAAGCGCTACCGCACCGGCGACCTAATCGAGGCGGCCACCGGCGACGAACTCACCGCCGACTACTTCCTCGACTACGTGACCGAGAAGTACGGCGCCATCTACGACCTGTAACCGCGGTTGGCAACGATTGGCATTGCCCTCAAAGCTTATGTGGTGGTGTGCCATACCATGCCGTGTATGGCGACCGCACCCGATCCCGACGACGCGGCGCTGGACGACTTCCTCGAACAGCGCGGACACGACACGGAGACAGTTTCGTGGGATCGGAGCTACAACAAGCTTCAGTGCCCCGAGTGCATGGCGCTCCACGGCGAGTCGGCCACGGAGTGTACGGTGTGTGGCTGGGCGCCCTGACACGTCGCGCCGGCGAGGCGCGCGGGGGCCGAAGAGCCGGTTGTGGCACCCGCGGCCGGTGGAAATAAGGTTCTGAAAGTTTCATCATCCAACGATACCGATGCCCGAGTGTCAGAACTGCGGCTCCTTCGTGACGGAAGCCTACGCGCGAGTCTTTACACCTGACGACGTCGAAGAGCCCCGCGTCTGTCCGAACTGCGAGGACAAGATCCGCGACGGCGCGAGCGTCCGCGAGGCGCGCTCCACCCGCCGAACCTGACGGTCCCGAATCCACGCTCTTTATACGTCGCCCTCCCCTGTATCGGTGCAATGACTGACTCGGGTCCGACGGTGACCCGCCTCTTCGGCGGGCCGGGAAGCGGGAAGACGACGGCGCTCCTCGACCGCGTCGAAGACGACGTGCTCGCACAGGAGGACGTCGACATCGACGACGTGCTCGTCGTCTCCTACACGCGCGCCGCCGCCGCCGAGGTGCGCGAACGCCTCGCCGAGCGCCTCGACGTGAGCCCTCGCTCGCTGAAGGGCAACGTCTGCACGATGCACGCGAAGGCCTACGACCTCCTGAACCTCTCTCGCGCCGACGTGGTCGGCGAGGACGACAAGGAGGCCTTCGCCGAGGACTTCGGCGTCGAGTACGAGGACGAGTACGCCACCGCGGGGCGCCGGACGGCCCGCTCGACCGCGCTGGGCAACAAGATCATCGCCACGAGCCAGTGGCTCCAGCGCACCCGCCGCGACGTGGCCGACTGGTTCGACGTGCCCTTCCAGTGGGACGTCGAGGAGGTCCGCCACCCGCCGGACGTGGACCCCAACGCCCAGACGGGCAACAAGTACACGCCGACGTGGCCCAGCGACGACGACCGGGTCGACGTGCCCGAGACGATCCGGGCGTGGCGCTCCTACAAGGGCGAGAACGACGTCATCGGCTTCGCCGACATGCTCGAGCGCACGGCCCAGCGCTCGCTGGTCCCCGACGTGGACTACCTCGTCATCGACGAGTTTCAGGACATCACGACCCTCCAGTACGAGGTGTTCGAGGAGTGGAAGCCCTACATGGACGGCGTGCTCATCGCCGGCGACGACGACCAGGTCGTCTACGCGTGGCAGGGCGCAGACCCGAACCTCCTGCTCGACGCCGACCGCGACGAGGACGTGATCCTCGACAACTCCTACCGGCTCCCCTCCGAGATTCTCAACGTGGTGAACCGCGAGGTGCGCCACATCGACAAGCGACAGGAGAAGGACCTCAAGCCCCGCAAGGAGGGCGGGAGCGTCGAGGCGGTCGAGAGCCCCTCGATGCTGGATCTGGTGCGGAACGTCCGCTACACCGTCCGCGACCACGACGGCACCATCATGCTCTTGTTCCGGGCGCGCTACCAGATGTTCCAGTTCGTCGACGAGTTCATCGACGAGGGAATCCCGTTCTCGACGATGACCGACCAGCGGATGTGGACCGACCGGCTCACCCAGTACGTCCGCGCCGTCGAGGCGCTGGACGCCGACGAACCCCTCGACGGGATGCAGGTCCGTCGGATCGCCGACATGCTGCAGGACTCCGCCTTCGGCACCGCCGACCGCTCGGACCTGCAGGACCTCGTCGACGAGCGCGAGGAGGCCGAGGAGGTCGACGACGTGGCCGAGTTGACCTTCGACCCCGACGCGGTCAGCGACCACGTCCCCTTCCTGCCGGGCCCCAGCGCCGCCGCCGACATGCTCCGGAAGGTGACCCGCTTCCAGCGCAAGACCGTCGAGGCGTACTTCGACGGCGACTACGCCGGCATGGACCCCGACCGGGTCCGCATCGGCACCATCCACTCCGCGAAGGGCCGCGAGGCCGACCACGTCTTCCTCGCCACCGACCTCACGGAGAAGGTGGTCGAGCAGATGTCCGTGGCCGCCGACGAGGACTTCGAGGGCTCCGGGTCGGTCCCCCTCGTCACCGACAACGAGCGCCGCGTCTTCTACGTCGGGATGAGCCGGGCCCGCGAGCGCCTCGTCCTCCTCCAGAACCTCGTGGACGGCGCGCCGACGCTCCCCCTCGACGTGCTCCTCTACGACGAGCCACGCGGCGTCGACCTCGAAGAGGCCCTCGAAGGCGACGCGCCCGTCTCGCTGCACTGAGATGCGCGCCGCCGTTCTCCGCGACGCCGTCGCCGACAGCGACGCGGCCGCCTTCGTCCACGTCGCGGCCGCCGATCCCACGCGCCGGTACCTCGCGGGCGCCCCCGGCAGCCCCCGACGCGACGCGCTGGTGTTCGTCGACGGCGACCTGCTCCTCTGTCCGCCGCCGGGCGCCGACCCGGCGTTCGCGGGGACGGTCTGGCCCCCATCCGAGGCGCCGCCCGGCGAGCGAGCGGTCGCGGTCCTCGACGAGCGCGGCGTCTCGGGACCCGTACTCGCGCCCGAGCAGATTCCCCACGGCGCCGCCGCCCGGATCGAGGCGGCGGGCTACGACCTCGCCGCGACCGACGCCGTCGCCGCGGCCCGCACGGCGAAGGACGAGCGCGAGCGTGACGCGGTGGCGGCCGCCGGCGACGCCGTCGCGGCCGGCCTCGACCGCGCCCGGGAGCGACTGGCCGACGGCGCGACCGATCCCGCCGCGCTCCGGCGCGCGGTCGCGGTGGCCGTCGTGCGCGCCGGCGCCGATTCCGTCGACGCGACCGTCTCGGCGCCCGGCGACGCTCTCGCGCCGACAGAGCCGGTCGGCCTGCGCGTCTGCGCGGCCGTCGACGGCTACCACGCCGCCGCGGCGCGCACCGTCGTCCCCGAACCGGCCGGCGGCTGGGAGCGCCGCGCCCACGTCGCCGCGGAGGGCGCGCTGGCCGGCGTGAAGCGCCAACTCGACCCCGGAACCACGTCCGCGGCGGCCCGCGCCGAGGCGGTCGCCGAACTGGGCGCCTACGGCTTCGAGGACGTGTCGGCGGCCGTCCACGGCGTCGGCCTCGCGCGCCACGAGCGCCCGGTCCGAGGTGCCGAGATCCCAGTGGGGGCCGTCCTCGCGGTGACGCTCGCGGCGACCCACGAGGGCGGCACGGTGCGCCTCGGCGATACCGTCGCCGTCGCCGACGAGACGACGACGCTCACCGGCGCGCCGACCGGGCTTCCCCCCTGATTTATTCGGGCCACGCGGCTCGTCTGAGCCATGTCCGGCGACGCGATCAGCGACTGTCTCGGCACCGTGCCCGACCGCCCCGCTGTCTCCCCCGAGATTGTCGCGACCGAGCAGGCGGACGGCTTCGCGCGACACACCGTCGCCTACGAGGTCGCGGGCGGCGAGCGCGTCGAGTCGTTTCTCCTGGTGCCCGACGGCGCGACGGACGCGCCGGGTGCCGTGGCGATCCACCAGCACGCCGGCCAGTTTCCGGTGGGCAAGTCCGAGCCGGCGGGCGTCTCCGCGAACGAGGCGCGCCACTACGGCGCGGCGCTCGCCCGTCGGGGCTACGTCGTCGTCTGCCCGGATCTGCTTTGCTTCGAGGACCGCCGCCCCGCAGAGATCCGGCGCTACGAGGGGGACGCCCCGGAGGGCGCCGACTACGAGAAGTTCGAGGCGATGGACGCCCTGCTCCGCGGGTCCTCGCTGCAGGCGACGTACTGCGCGGACCTCGCGGCCGCCGTCGACGTGCTCGCGGTTCACGAGGCGGTCGACGCCGACCGAATCGGGACGCTCGGGCACTCGCTGGGCGGGCAGGAGGCGCTCTGGCTGGCGTGGTTCGACGACCGGGTGCGGGCGGCGGTTTCCTCGTGTGGGGCCGCGCCGCTCTCGGCCGTGCAGGCGGCACAGATCACGCACAACTTCGCCATCTACGTGCCGGGGCTCATCGAGGCCGGCGACACCACCGCGCTGCTCGCGGACGCCGCGCCGACGGCGATTCGGCTGCAAGCCGGCGCCGAGGACCCCCTGTTTCCGGTGGACGCGGTGCGCGAGATGGGCGCCGAGGTCGCCGAAGCGTACGACGCGGCTGGCTGTCCCGAGCGCTTCGACCTGACCGTCTTCGACGGCGGTCACGACTTCCCGCCCGCGATGCGCGAGGCAGCGTACGACTTCCTCGACGGCGCGCTCTAATCGTCTCGCTTCACGACCCGGCCGACGGCGTACTGGACGACCCGGGCCGGCACGTCTTCGGGCGTCGTGAGGACGTGCTGGGCCGCCAGCACGCCGCCCGCGATGGCGACGTAGACGGCGCCGAGCGCCTCGCCCCCGAGCAGCAACTCCGCGCCGAACAGGCCGACCGGGAGCGCGAACGCCAGCGCCACCGCGAGGCTGACGAGGTCGAGGATCCGGTGCACGGGCATCGTACCCGCCGCGGCGGCATAAGGTCCCGGGACGGAAGGGGCTAAGGCGCCGCGGCCCCCAGCGGAGGTATGTTCACCGGCATCGTCGAGGAGACCGGCGTCGTCGAGTCGGTCGCAGTCGACGACGACGACGGCCGCCGCCTCCGCATCGGGACCGAGGCGGTGGGGGAGTTCTCGCACGGCCAGAGCATCAGCGTCAGCGGCGTCTGTCTCACCGTCGAGGCGTTCGGCGACGACTGGTTCGAGGTGTTCACGGCCGCCGAAACCCTCGATCTGACGTATCTCGGCGACCTCGGAGCGGGCGATCCGGTCAACGTCGAGCGCGCGCTCCCGGCGGACGGCCGCCTCGACGGCCACGTCGTGCAGGGCCACGTCGACACGACCACGACCGTCGCGGCCGTCGAGTCCGTCGGCGAGGACTGGACCTTCACCTTCGCGCTCCCCGACGGGCACGAGCAGTACGTCGCGCGGAAGGGGTCGATCGCGCTCGACGGCATCAGCCTCACCGTCGCCGACGTGAACGACGAGGCGGGCACCTTCGACGTGGCCGTGATCCCGACGACGTACGAGGAGACGACGCTCCGCGAGAAGGCGCCCGGCGACCCGGTCCACGTCGAGGTCGATGTGCTCGCGAAGTACGCCGAGCGCCTGCTATAGGTCCTCCGAGCGGTCCCAGACGAACTCGTCGCGCTCGACGGTCTCGACCGGTTCGTCGACGCGGTCCGCGCCCGCGTCGAAGTACGCCCGGCGGTAGGCGGCGAGTTTGCGGTACAGCACGTAGCCGAACACGCCGTCGTAGACGATCACGAAGGCGACGAACAGCGCCGCGTCGCTGACGCCGGCGACGCCCAGCCACGTCGCGATGTCGAAGAGGTTGCTCACCAGCGAGTTGTACGTGGCGTGGATCACGGCCGCGACGAGCAGCCCCTTCACCACGATCGGCCCCCGGTCCTCGGGGTTGAACTTCGCGAGGCCGAGGTAGTAGCCCGCGAACGCCGAGTAGATGACGTGGCCCGGCCCGGCGAACGTGCGAACGGCGGCCGTGAGACGCGTCTGATCGATCGGGGAGGGCGTGGTGCCCGCCGCCGCGAGGTACTGGTCGGTGATGTAGATGGTGTTTTCGATGGTCGCGAAGCCCAGTCCCGCGACGGCGCCGTACACGGCCCCGTCGATGACGGCGTCGAAGGCGTCCGACCGGTAGGCGAAGAGGCGGATGGCGAGCAGTTTCACGGTCTCCTCGACCGGCCCGACGATCACGAAGAAGAAGACGACGAGCGGGATTCCGAACTCCGCGAACGTCCGCGAGAACGCCGAGTTCAGCACTGCCGCGAAGCCCGCGAGGACGAAGCCCAGCAGGAACGTCGCGACGAGCAGCCCCAGCGGCTCCCCCGAGGTCACGTCGGCCTGGTAGACGTACCCCGCGAGCGCCAGCGCCGGGACGACCGAGAGGGCGACGTACAGCGCGATCGGCGGTTCCTCGGCGACGGCAGCGGCGCTCAGCGCGAACTGCGAGACGACGATGAGCGCGGCGGCCAGCACGACGACGAGGCGGCCGCTCGACAGCAGGCCGCCGTACAGCGACACCGAGAGCCGGTCGAGCGCCCCCCGTGGCTCCCACGTCGCGACGTCGTAGAGGTCCCGGTCGGCCTCGGCGGCGCGGTCGACGGGGTCCCGATCGGCCATGTCGGGTCGTCGGCGCGGCCGTCCCTAACGCTTTCCCCGTCTCCGAACGCTGAAACCCCCCGACGCCCTACCGGCGGCCATGCACCGACCGCCGACAGTCCGCCCGTCCGCCCGCCGACCATGACGACGGTTCGCGTCCGCGGCATCTACGCCACCGCGCTCACCGCGGCGCTCCGCGGCGCCGGCCACGAGGTCGTCGCGGCCTCCCCGCCCATCCGCGAGCGCTTCGACGCGGACTTCCCCGACGCCGAACCGGCGGTCCGGATCGCGACGACCGACGACCGACAGGGCGTCGCGGTCACGGGGCCGCCCGCCGACGCCGAGGCGGTCGCCGCGGACCTCGCCACCCTCGGGATCGACGCCATCGCGTGGGCCGACGACGCGCCCGCCGACGCCGTCTTCGACGCCGAGGTCGAGCGGACCGGCAACGGCGGCGCGGTCGTCTCGCTCGCGGAGGGGCTGACTGGCTACCTCCCGTTCTCGCACGTCGAGGGCCGCGTCTCGGCGGGCGACGCGCTCGCCGTGCAGGTCCGGGACCCGTCGCCCCCGTGGGACGACGACCGGCCGCTCCTCGGCGGCGAGATCCGCGCGTCGGGGACGCTCGCGACGCTCGTCCGGGGCGTCGACGCTCTCGTCGATCGGACCCCGCGCGGCGCCGACGAACTCGCCGGCATGACGGAGATGCTGTCCGCCGACGTGCCCGAGGGCTGGGGCGTGCGCTGGGAGCGCGACGCCGCCGACGCGTCGATGGACGCCCTCGACGACGCACTCGCGGCGGCCGCGGACCGCGCCCGGGCCATCGAGGCTGGACTCGACGACGGGCGGACGGCACCGCTGGCGACGCACTGGATCTGGTTCGGCCGCGAGACGCGCCTCGCCTGCGACGAGGCGCGCCGGGATCACGCGCCGACGATGGCCGGCCACCACCGCGTGAAGGCCGCGGCCAGCGCCGCCAGCGACGCGGTCGACCTCGTGGAGAACATCGGCGACCCGCCGCGCTCGTTCCCGTTCGGGGCGGTGGTCGAGACGTTCGGCCCGCGCGAGGGCGACGCCGTCGAAATCGGGCACGGCAAGCCAGACGGCCGCCGCATCTCGCTCGGCCGCGGGGAGGTGACCGACCTCGACGCCGAGAGCGAGACGGTGACCGTCGAGCGCGAGATGGGCGGCCGGGGCACCTACGACGGCCTCGGCGTGCCGCAGGCGGCGGGCGACGTGGCGACGACGAAGTTCCGCGAGGGGCGCTGGTGGTACCCGACGACGTACCGCGACGCGGAGGGGTCGCTGAAGGGGACCTACGTCAACGTCTGCACGCCGGTCGAGATCTTTCCGGACGCCGTGCGGTACGTGGACCTCCACGTGGACGTGTTGCGACACGCGGACGGGACCGTCGAGGTCGTCGACGAGGACGAACTGGCCGACGCCGAGGGGGAGTACCTGTCGGCGGCGCTGGCCGAAAAAGCCCGGGAGGTCGCAGAACGGGTCGCGAGCGGCCTTAGCTAGAGCGGGTCTCGCGGGCCTTCGGCCGGAGGTTGTGGTAGCCACACTTCCGGCAGGTGTCCGTGTCGCGGGGGTTACGGGCGTTACAGCGCATGCAGATCTGCTTGTCGAGCAGGCGGTCTTCGACGCTGGTGGGCATGCACCCGCGTTCGGCGCGGCTCCGTTTAACGCTTTCTACCCGCTCTCCGCGAGGTATTCGTCCTGCACGGCGACGACTTCCGTCGAGTCCGCGCAGTCGGCGTACCGGGCCAGCGGCTCCTCGTTCAGTTCGAGGAACGTCTCGCCCCACGTGAACTTCGAGAGCACGTCCGCGGCGCGGTCCGGATAGCCGAGGATGTACAGGCCCGCCGCGAGCGCCTCGACGGTCGTCAACTGGAAGGCGTTCCCGAAGTTCACGGGGTTGGCGGCGACGAGGAAGGGCAGCGCCCGGTGGTCGCCCGGGAGCGAGAAGCGCTTCTCGCCCGCGGACTCCCACGAGCAGTCAAGCGCCACCAGCCGCTCGGGGTCGTCGGCCGGCGAGAGCGCCTGCTCGGCGTGGGGGTTGAGCACGACCCCGTACGGCGTCGCGCGGTCGGACTCGTGGAGGGTCACCTTGTCGAACCGGGCGAGTTTCCGCGCCGTGCACTTCTCGGGGTCGTCGTCGCCCTCGTACCGGACGTGCAGGTCCACGACCGGGGTAGGGTCCGCCCGGACAAAAGCCGAGCGACTTTCCCGGTGGGCCACCCAGCGCCGCCATGGACGACGCGACGCTCGCGGAGCGCTACTACCGCGCGCTCGACGATGGCGACGACGGGGCGGTCGGGGACCTGCTGGCGCCGGACTTCGTCCACCGCCGGCCCGACCGGACGATCGAGGGCCGCGACGCGTTCGTCGCCTTCATGCGGGACGGCCGGCCGGAGACGGACACCACCCACGAGGTCACGGCGATCTTCGAGGGGCCAGACGGGGCGGCGGTCCGCGGGCGCCTCCTGCACGCCGACGGCACCGAGTGGTTCGCGTTCGTCGACGCGTTCGCGACCGCTGACGGCCGAATCGAGCGGATCACGACGTACACGCGCCGAACCGAGTGAAACTCTTATCAGGGGTGCCTGCGTAGACCCGGTGTGACGTACGATACCGTCGTCTTCGACAACGACGGTGTCCTCGTCGGCCGCACCCGATTCGACGTCCTCACGGACGCGACCCGTGAGACCTTCGAGTCCTTCGGTGTGTCCGACCCGGATTCCGATCACGTCGAAGACATGACCGTCGGCGCGACCCCCGATCGGGTCGCCGACGTCTGCGCCGAGTACGACCTCGAACCCGACACGTTCTGGCGCGAACGCGACCGCATCTCCTCGGAGGCCCAGCAGCAGGAGGCCCTCGAAGGACGCAAGACGCCCTACGACGACTTACACGTCCTCGACGACCTCGACGTCGCCAAGGGCGTCGTGAGTTCGAACCAGCAGGCGACCGTGGACTTCCTCCTCGAACACTTCGGGGTGGGTGAGCACTTCGGCGCGGCCTACGGCCGCGAGCCGACGATCCAGAGTCTCACCCGCCGGAAGCCCAACAGCCACTACATCGACCGCGCGCTGGCGGACCTCGACGCCGAGAACCCCCTGTTCGTCGGCGACAACGAGTCCGACGTGCGCGCCGCCCAGAACGCCGGCATCGACTCGGCGTTCATCCGGCGCCCCCACCGCCGCAACTGGGACCTCAACGTGTGGCCGACGTGGGACATCGACTCGCTGGACGACCTCCGGGGAATCCTCGGTTAGTCCCGCTCGCCGGCGCCGAGGGCGGCCTCGCCGACTTTCTCCGCCGGTTCGATGACGTCCTGCCCGCCCATGTACGGGCGGAGCACCTCGGGGACGGTCACCGTGCCGTCCTCGTTCTGGTAGTACTCGAGGATGGCGACCATCACCCGCGGGAGCGCCACGCCCGAGCCGTTGAGCGTGTGGAGGTACTCCGCGGACTCGTGGCGCTCGGGCCGGTACTGGATGCCCGCCCGGCGCGCCTGGAAGTCCTCGAAGTTCGAGACCGAAGAGACTTCGAGCCAGCGGCCCCCCTCGGCGGGCCCCTCGGGCATGTCGTCGGCGGGCGCCCACACCTCGATGTCGTACTTCTTGGCCTGCGTGAAGCCCAGGTCGCCCGCACACATCGTCAGCACGCGGTAGGGAAGCCCGAGGTCGTCGAGGACGGCCTCGGCCTCGCCCAGCAGGCCTTCGAGGCGCTCCTCGCTGTCCTCCGGGCGGACGAAGTTGACCAACTCGACCTTGCTGAACTGGTGGACCCGGACGTATCCCCGCGTCTCCGTGCCGTGTTCGCCCGCCTCGCGCCGGAAGTTCGGGCTGAACGCCTGATGCTTGATGGGGAGGTCGTCGTCCAGCAGGATCTCGTCGCGGTACATGTTCGTCACCGGCACCTCCGCCGTCGGCAGGAGCCACAGGTCGTCGTCGTCGTAGTCGTCGCCGTGGCGCGCGCCGACGCGGTAGGCGTCCTCGTCGAACTTCGGCAACTGTCCGGTGCCCCGCATCGACGCGCTGTTGACGGGGATCGGGGGCACGACCTCGGTGTACCCCTGCTCGCGGTGGCGGTCGAGCATGAACTGCTGGAGCGCGCGTTCGAGGCGGGCGCCCGCGCCCTTCACGAACTGGAAGCCGCCGCCGGCGACCTTCGCCCCGCGCTCGAAGTCGAGGACGTCGAGGTCCTCGCCGAGGTCGTAGTGGGGGACCACCTCGTCGGGCAGGCCGCGCAGGTCGTCGAAGCCCCGCCGGTAGCGCTCGACGTTGTCGGACTCGTCGTCGCCCGCGGGCACGCTCTCGTCGGGGACGTTGGGGAGTTCGAGCAGGAGCGTCTCCAGGTCGGCTTCGAGGTCGTCGGCCCGCGCTTCGACCTCCTCGATCTCGGCTTTCAGTTCTTGCGAGCGCTCGATGGCCTCCTCGGCGGCGTCCTCGTCGCCCTCGCGTTTCAGTTCGCCGATGCGGCTGGACACCTCGTTGCGCTCGTGGCGCAACTCGTCGCCGCGGGCCTTCAGGTCCCGCCACTCCGCGTCGATCTCCAGGAAGCGATCGAGGTCCACGTCCGTCACGCCCTTCGCGTCGAGGGCGTCGCGGACGACCTCGGGGTTCTCGCGGACGAACTGCCTGCTCAGCATTTGCCGGGGATTCTCCGGGGCGGGGCAAAACCGTGTCGCTTGGTCGGGCGCGCCTCGGTCAGGGGGTCGCGATCCGGACGCCGCCGTCCGCCGAGACGGTCGTCTCGGCGACGAAGGAGGCGTTCCCGGCGACCAGCACCGTCGTCTGCGCGTCGGGGCGCCGGAGGTCCGCGCGCACGCCTGCGACCCGCCACCCCTCGTCGGTCGCGGACCCGCGGGCGGTGAGCGCGTCCCGCATCGCCGCGGCGAACTCGTCGGCCTCGCTCGCGTCGTCCCAGCGGAGGACCCACGCGTAACTGCCGTTCTCGACGCCCGGACGCCGGAAGGTGGCGAGCGTGTCGTTGCCCCACCCCGCGGCGGCCCGGGACGCACGGGCGACGCTGAGGTTCGCGGCGAGGGCCGTCCGCACGAACGCTTCGCCGAGCCGATCCGTTCCCGTCCGTCGCCACGCGTCGCCCGCGACCGTCAGATTGAGCGGCGGCGGGGTCTCCGCGCCCGGCGGCAGGCCGTGGATGACCTGCTCGCTCGTCCGCGGCGGGTCGTCGTAGACGGCGTCGAGGGCCGTCGGGCCGGCCACGCGCTCGGCGACGTACGCGCGCCCCTCGACGTAGGCGAGGTTGAAGTGCCACGAGAGGCTGCCCGGCGTCAGGGTCCGGTTGAGGTCGCGGTACAGCGCCGAATTCGGCGGCCGGTCCGGGGCGTTCGCGGCGATGTAGGCGTCCGTCGCCGCCACCGCCGCGCCCTCGATCACGCTGCGCTGGACGTAGCGGCCGTCCGTCGAGGCGGGCACGGCGGCCGCGACGCGGGCGCCCGCGCCGCGCTGGAACTGGACGTAGTGGACGAACTCGTGGGCGAGCACCCACCGGTCGCCCGCGTCCGGCTCGGAACCGGGATACACCGCGAGCGTGCCCAGCGAGGAGGTCACGCCGTTCTCCAGTCTGTCCACCTCCGCGACCGAGAGGCCGCTGTCCGTGTGGACGCCGACGACGCGCCAGAAGCGCGGGACAGTGCCGCCGGTGACGCTGCCCGTGAGGTTCGCGGGGTCGTCGACGACGCGGACGCGCTCTGGCGCCGTCACGTCGACGCCGAGGGTCCCCTCCACGTCTTCGAACACCGGGCCGGCCGCGAACGGGAGCGAGCCGCCGGTGTAGTCGATCCGCTCGCCGCCGTCGTCGGCGACGGGGGCGGCACAGCCGGCCGCGACGAGCAGCACGGCGAGGGCGAGCGCGCGGGCCGCGCTGTCGGCGGCCATCAGCCCGTCTCGTTGCCGACGGCCACCGCGACCGACGCCCCGTCGGGGAGCGTCACGTCGACCCCGGCGCCGTAGTCGCTGAAGGTCAGGTCGAACTCCTGGGTCTGGGAGAGCGACTGCTGCCCGCTCGCCAGTTCCATCTCCAGCGTGCCCGTGGCGCGGCGGAGCCGGTCGGTCTCCGTCGAGACGTAGTGGGTGAAGGAGACCTCCTCGACGGTCACGTTGGCGCTCGACCCGACCCCCCCGACGCGTCGCTCGACGAGGTCCTCGAAGGCCGCCTCGTCACCGTCGACGGCGATCACGTCGGTCTCGGTGCCGTTCACCGTCTCGGTCCCCTCGTAGGAGACCGTCGCGTTCTCCAGCAGGATGCGCTGGCGGGTGAGGGTGTCCTGTGCCCGCCACGTCTCCGTCAGTCGGTCCGCCACGTCGAGTTTGACCCACGCAGAGCCGTAGGCCCGCTCGTAGTTCGGGTTCCGCTCGTAGAGCGTGCCGTTCAGCAGGTACGACGCGGTCTCGACGACCTGCCCGGCGGTGTTCGTCGACCGCTCGATCCGGAACGTCCGGTCGGTCCGGTCGAAGACGGCGGTGGAGGACACCGTCGCGGTCTGCTCCTGATTGTTCGCCGAAATCGTCTGCTCGATCGTGCCCGAGAGCCGGTAGCTCTCCGCGGCCGCCATCTCGTCGGCGGCGTCGGACGTGATGGCGTCGGCGTCGCCGCTCGGCGATCCGCCGTCGTCGGAGAGGGCGCTACAGCCGGCGAGCGACGCTGCGACCACGAGGACGGCCAGGGCGAGTGTCCGTCGTGACATGCGTTCCGTCCGGCAGTTCCCCGCTCACGACCAAAAACGTACCGTCACCCCGCCGCATTTACGCCGGGCGCGCGTCGGGGCCGGTATGGCAATCGGCGGCGTGCGCCCCGTTCCGTCCTGCACCGACGTTCACTACGTCGACACCGGCATGTACGGCGTCCCGTCCTACGGCGCCGTCTACGTCGTCGACGGACCCCGGCCCGCCGTCGTCGACGCAGGCATCGGCGCGGACCGGGAGCGGGTCCTCGCGGCGCTCGACGCGGTGGGGATCGCACCCGCGGACCTCGACGCCATCGCGCTCACCCACGTCCACCTCGACCACGCGGGCGGCGCGGGCTACCTCGCCGAGCGAGCGCCCGACGCGACGGTGTACGCCCACGCGGCCGGCGCGCGCCACCTCGCGGACCCCGGCCGCCTCGTCGCGGGCACGAAAGACGCCGTGGGCGAGATGTGGGCACACTACGACGACCCGACGCCGATCCCCGAGGACCGCATCGTCGAACTGACCGACGGCGACGAGGTGCCCCTCGGGGAGCGGACGCTGACGGCCCACCACGCCCCCGGCCACGCGCCCCACCAGGTCGTGTTCCGCGACGACCGGGACGGCGCGGTGTTCACGGGCGACGCCGCCGGCATCTGGGTGCCCGACCGGGACGCGGTGGCGCCGACCTCGCCGCCGCCGCAGTTCGACCTCGAAGGCTGTCTCGCGGACCTGGAGACGATCCGCGACCTCGACCCCGAACTGCTCCTGTTCGCGCACTTCGGTCCCGGGCCGGGCGAGCCGCGGCGCGTCCTCGACGAGTACGAGCGCACCCTCTCGGCGTGGGTCGAGGAGGTCGCGGCCGCGCGGGCCGCCGCCGCGGACGACGCCGCGGCCATCGAGTCGCTGGTCGCCGACGCGCCGTTCGCCGACGTGTGGGGCGCGGAGAAGGCCCGCGCCGAGGTCCGCCTGAACGCCCGCGGCGCGCTGCGATACCTCGACTGAGCGGGCGGGTTTATGCCCGTGCCCCCCGACTGAGGGGTATGGACTGGCGCGACGCGGAACGCGAGTTCGACTCCCCCGTCCTCGCGGACACGACCCTCCCGCGGATGTTCGAGGACAGCGCCGCCCGAAACGTCGACCGGCCCGCGCAGGCCTACAAGGGCGGCGTGTACGCCCGGACACTGACCCCATCCGTCGTGCCGCCCGCCCCGGAGGGCGGGTTCGCGACCCTCTCCTACGGCGAGATGCGCGACCTCGTGCGCAACCTCGCCGCCGGGTTCCGCGACCTGGGCGTCGGCCCCGACGACCGCGTGGCCCTGTTCGCGCACACCCGACTGGAGTGGGCCGTCTCTGACTTCGGCGTCCTCGCCGCCGGGGGCGTCGTCGTGACCATCTATCCGACGACGACCGAGTCGGGGACCCGGCACCTGCTCGACGACTCCGGCGCGGGCGTCGTCGTGGTCGAGGGCGAGGCCGAACTCGACACCGTCCTCGCCGTCGAGGACGAGGTGGATCTGGACGCCATCGTCGCCATCGACGACGTGGACGACCGGGGCCGCGACGACATTCACACCCTCGCCGCGGTCCACGACCGGGGGCAGGCGGCCTTCGACCGCGAGCGCTACGAGTCGTGGCTCCACGACCGCGGCACCGACGACCTCGCCAGCCTCATCTACACCTCGGGGACGACCGGGACGCCGAAGGGCGTCGAACTCACGCACGGCAACTTCCGGGCCAACGTGAACCAGTGCTACCGGCGCTTTGGCCCCCGCCCGGACCGCGACGGCCCCGCGGTCGACGCGGAGGCCCGCGTCGTCTCCTTTCTCCCCCTCGCGCACGTCTTCGAGCGCCTGACGGGCCACTTCCTGATGTTCGCGGCCGGCGCGCAGGTCGCGTACGCCGAGTCGCCCGACACCCTCCGCGAGGACTTCGCGGCGGTCGGCCCGACGACCGGCACCAGCGTCCCCCGCGTCTACGAGAAAATCTACGACTCGATCCGCGCGGAGGCCGACTCGCCGGTCCGCCGCCGGATCTTCGAGTGGGCCGCGGGCGTCGCCCGGACGCGGGGCCGGACCGACGACCCCGGCCCGTGGCTCTCGCTGAAGCACCGGGTCGCCGACGCCCTCGTCTTCGGGCGGGTCCGGGCGGCCCTCGGCGGCGAGGTGGACTTCCTCATCAGCGGCGGCGGGTCGCTCTCGCCGGCCCTCTGCGCGCTCTACCACGGGATGGGCCTCCCCGTACTGGAGGGGTACGGCCTCACCGAGACTGCGCCGGTCGTCGCCGCGAACCCGCCGGACGCGGCCCGGATCGGCACCGTCGGCCCGCCGGTGATCGACTGCGAGACGCGCCTCGACGAGAGCGTCGTCGGCCCGGACCAGCGCGCGGCCCACGACGGCACGGTGGGCGAACTGCTCGTCCGCGGCCCCAACGTCTTCGAGGGATACCGTGGACTGCCCGCGGAGACTGATCGCGCCTTCACCGAGATCGACGGCGAGCGGTGGTTCCGGACCGGCGACATCGTCGCGCAGGACGACGACGGCTACCTCAGCTTCGTCGAGCGGGCGAAACAGCTCCTGAAGCTCTCGACCGGCAAACTGGTCGCGCCCGGCCCCATCGAGGACGCCTTCGTCGGGAGCGACCTCGTGGCGAGCGCGATGGTCGTCGGCGACGCCGAGAAGTTCGTGGGCGCGCTGCTCGTCCCGAACGTGTCGGCCGTCCGCGCGTGGGCCGACCGCGAGGGCGTCGATCTGCCCGACGACGACTGGGCGCTCTGCCGCGACGACCGGGTGCGCGAGCGGATCGACGCCGAGGTCGAGCAAGTCAACGAGGGCTTCGAGCCCCACGAGCGCATCAAGCAGTTCCGGCTGGTCCCCGTCGAGTTCACCGAGGCCAACGACCTGCTGACGCCGACGATGAAGAAGAAGCGCCGCAGCATCCACGAGCGCTTCGCCGACGAGATCGACGCCCTGTACGCCGAGTGACCGCCGCCGCGCGGCGTTGCCGAGACGGACGGTTTTATCCCTCCCCCTGCCGTCGGTTGGAGTGAGAAACAGTGGCTGCAGGCTCAGCAGATCTAATCGCGCTCGTCGCCGCCATCATCGCCATCGGGGTGATCGCCCAGATACTCTCGGACCGGTTCCGGGTGCCCAGCGTCGTCTTCCTCATCGCCGCGGGCATCGCCTTCGGACCCGAGGGGCTGGGCCTCATCGACCCCTCGGCGTTCGGCGACGCCCTGTCCGCGATCGTCGGCCTCTCGGTCGCCATCATCGTCTTCGAGGGCGCCTTCCACATCCACCTCGACGACCTGAAGGAGGCCCCGTCGCCGAGTTTCCGGCTGGTCACGATCGGCGCGCTCATCTCGCTGCTCGGGACCGCGGCGGTCGTGAAGTACGCGATCCCCGCGGCCGACTGGCCCATCTCCTTTCTCGTGGGTGCGCTCCTCGTCGCCACCGGGCCGACGGTCATCACGCCGATCCTCGACGTGGTCCCGGTCCGGGACCGCGTCGCGACGGCCCTGGAGACCGAGGGGATCATCAACGACGTGACGGCCGCCATCGTCGCGGTCGTCATCTTCGAGGCCATCGTCTCGGGGCACAGCGCCCCCCAGGAGCTGGTTCGCCTGTTCGCGAGTCGCCTCGGCACGGGGGTCATCGTCGGCCTGATCGTCGCCGCGGCGGTCTACTACATCCTCACCTCCGTCGACCTCTCGCCCGGCAACGCGCCCCGGAACGCCCGCCTGCTCACCCTCGCGGGCGCGCTGGTGGCGTACGGCGGCGCCGAGAGCATCTACGGCGAGGCCGGCATCGCCGCGGCCGCGACGGCCGGCATCGTCCTCGGCAACCTCGACGTGCCCTACGAGCGCGACGTGTCCCAGTTCAAGGGCGACGTGACGCTCATCGTCCTCTCCTTCGTCTTCATCATCCTCGCGGCCCTGCTGGAGTTTGGCGACCTCCTCTCGCTGGGCCTCGGGGGCGTCGCCGTCGTCGCGGCGGTGATGCTCGTCATCCGGCCGCTCCTCGTCTTCGTCTCGACGACGGGCGATCACTTCACGAGGGCGGAGAAACTGTTCATGAGCGGCGTCGCGCCCCGCGGCATCATCCCCGCCTCGGTCGCGACCCTGTTCGCCATCGAACTCCGGTCGGCCGAGGTCGGCATGACCGCGGAGGCGAACATCCTCGTGGGCACCGTCTTCCTCGTCATCCTGACGACGGTCGTGTTCGAGGGCGGCCTCGCCCGACAGATCGCGGAACACCTCGACGTGATACCAATGCGCGTACTCATCATCGGAGGCGGTACGGTGGGCCGATCGCTCGCCGAGCGCCTCGAAGACCGCGGAGAGAACGTCGTCCTGATCGAGAACGACGAAACGGTCGTGGAGCGCTCCCGCGACGAGGGCCACACGGTCCACATCGGCGACGGCACCGACACCGACGTGCTCCGGAGCGCGGGCGCCGAGAACGCGCGCGTCGTCGTGGCCGCCACCGGCGACGACGACGTGAACCTCCTCGTCGCCCAGTTGGCCCTCTCGAAGTTCAGCGTGGAGACGGTGCTGGCGCGGGCGAACAACCCCGACAACGTCGAGGCCTTCGAAGAACTCGGCGTGCGCACCATCTCCTCGACGGAGGCGACGGCGTGGGCGCTCGACAACTCCATCGAGCGACCCGCGCTCGCCAACTGGATGACAGAGATCGGTCGCTCCGGCGACGTGCAGGAAATCGAGGTCACCTCGCAGGACCTCGTCGGCCGCACCGTCGGCGAGGTGGGGCCGGAACTGCCCGAGTCCTGTCTCATCGCGCTGGTGACCCGGGGCGGGGACTCCGTGGTCCCCTCCGCCGACTACACGCTCCAGGAGGGCGATCACCTCACGCTCATCGGCGAGCGGGAGTCGGTGCGCGAGGCCATGAGCTTCTGTCACCCCGAGTCGTAGGCGTCCCGCAACTGTTTTGGCCGGCTGAGACCACGCCTGCGACATGAAGGGGTTCGCCAAACTCGCCGGCGAAGCGGGCAGCATGGGCGTCGTTGACACCGAGAAGCCCGAACCGGGGCCCGACGAGGCGCTGGTCGAGGTGTCCCACGCGGGCCTCTGTGGGTCCGACCTGGGCGTCTACAAGTTCAAGGACGCCTTCGAGCGCATGACGTTCCCGCGCATCGTCGGCCACGAGTACTCCGGCACGGTCGTCGAGGTCGGCGAAGACGTGACCCGCTTCGAGGCGGGCGACCGCGTCGTCGAGGAGATCATCCGCCACTGCGGGGAGTGCCGCCACTGTCTGGAGGGCGACACCCACATCTGCACCGACGCGCGCATCACCGGCATCGACCACGACGGCGCCTACGCGCCGTACATCACCGTCCCCGAGAAGGACCTCCACCGCCTCCGGGACGACCTCACGCTCCGCGAGGGGGCCATCGTCGAACCGTCGGCCGTCGCCGCGCGCGCCGTCACCGAGAACTCCCGCGTCCGCTCGGGGTCGACGGTGCTCGTCGAAGGCCCCGGCCCCATCGGCATCCTCGCGGCGCAGATTGCGCGCTCGCAGGGCGCCGACGTGCTCGTCTCCGGCGCGGGCCGCGACGGCGAGTACCGCCTCCCGCTCGCCGAGGAACTGGGCTTCGAGACGATCAACGTCGCCGAGGACGACATCGGCGCGGCCACCGAGGAGTGGACCGACGTGGGCTGGGACGTGGTGTTCGACACGACCGGCCACCCCTCGGGCATCCGCACGGCCGCCCAGCAGGTGAAGAAGGGGGGCCAGGTCGTCGTCGTCGGCCTCACGGACGACGCGGACTTCTCGCTGACGCCGCTGGTCCGCGGCGAGGTCGACATCCAGTGTTCCTACACGTACCGCTGGGGCGACTTCGAGACCGCGATGGATCTCATCGCCGAGGGCGTCATCGACGTGGACACGTTCGTCGACGAGCGCTTCGACCTCACCGAGGGCACCGAGGCCTTCGAGGCCGCCGCGAACGCCCAGACCTGCAAGCCGCTGTTCGATCTGGACGACCTCCGGTAGCGGGCCGACCACGTTCGCACCGGCACTTTTGGGCGTGGCCGCCGTATCCTCGCCCATGGTATCCGAAGGCGACGCGGCCCCCACGTTCGAAGCGACAGTCGGCACCAGCGACCACGAACCGTTCGCGATCGACGACGCGCTCGGCGACGGCCCGGTCGTCCTCGCCTTCTTCCCGGGGGCGTTCACCCCACCCTGCACGAACGAGATGATCGCGCTGCAGGAGCGCCTCGACGACTTCGAGGCCGCCGGGGCGACGGTGCTGGGCGTCAGCGCCGACTCGCCGTTCTCGCAGGGCGCGTTCCGGGAGGAGCACGGCATCGAGTTCGACCTCGTGAGCGACATGGCCCGCGAGGCCATCGCGGCCTACGGGCTAGAGATGGACATCCCGGATCTGGGCCTCCACGGCATCGCTAACCGGGCGGTCTTCGTCCTCGACGAGTCGGGCGTCGTCACGGACGCGTGGGTCGCCGACGAACCGACCGAGGAACCCGACTACGGCGAGCTAGTCGCCGCGGTCGAGGCGGCCTAGTCGGCGACCGGGAGCCGCAGTTCGACCACGGTCCCCGACGGCTCGTTCTCCTGGAATGAGAGCGTCCCGTCGGACTTCGCGACGATCCAGTACACCAGCCACAGCCCCAGCCCCCGGCCGTGCGAGAGCTGGGTCTCGCTCTGCTGGAACAGCGCCCGGCGTTCGAGCGGATCGAGGCCCTGCCCGGTGTCCGCGATCTCCAGCGCGACCATCCCGGCGCGGGGCCGCGTGGTCGTCACCTCGATCTCGACCGTCGGGTCGTTGTGCGCGACGGCGTTCTCCAGCACCTCGTCGATGGCCCGCGGCAGGCCGACGTGGGCCTGCACGCTCACGCCCGCCGGGATCGTCGCCGAGACCGACGTGCCGGGGTACTCCCGGTGGAGCGCCCGGATCCGCTCGGCGACCAGTTCGCGCAGGTCGAAGGTGGCGCAGGTGTCGGTCTCCCAGATGCCCACGATGCGCCGCGCCCGATCGCTGATGTCGAGGACCTCCCGGAGGTGTTCGCGCACCTGCTGGACGTCCGGGTCGCCGGTCCCGACCCGCGTCTCGACGTTCTCCAGATGGCCCAGCGCCACGGTGAGTTCGTTGCGGAGGTTGTGGCGCAACACTCGCTGGTTCACCTGCAACAGCTTCGTCAGCGCCCGGTTCTGCGCCAGTTTCTCACGCGACTGGACCTCGTAGAGCCCGATCTGGGCGCCGACGGCGCCGCCCAGCGACCCCGCGAACAGGAGCATGAAGTCCACGTCGGAGTGGTGGTCGGCCTCGAGGCGCCAGACGATCTCGACGCTGACGGCGAGCAGGAGGAAGACGCCGATGGTCGCGGCCGTCAGCGCGACCGCGCGCCAGCCCCCTTCCTCGCTGATGGGCCGGGTGCGGAGGTCGTAGCCCGTGTACAGCAGCGTCGTCGACAGCACGAGGACGATCGCCGCCTTCATCCCCGCCACTACGGGCCCCGACTCCGCGAACCACAGCCCCACCCCCAGCAGGATTCCGACCGCCCCGAGCGCGTAGAACCCCACCTCGGGGCGGACGCGCCACCGAGGAGCGCCCGCGAGCGGCACGTTCACAGCCGCACGTCGCGCTACGAACGTAATAATCGTACGGCCCATTTATTCGCCGCTCCCGAAGGCTCCCCTGCGATCAGAGTTGGCCTGACTCCCGCACTGCTCGCGGGTCGTGCCTCCCCGCTCGCATTTACGAGGTCTTCCCTGCGGTCAGACCGCGCCCGCCTCCGCACTGCTCGCGGGTCGTGCCTCCCCGCTCGCATTTACGAGGTCTTCCCTGCGGTCAGACCTCGCTTCGCTCAGACCTCGCGTCGATCAAATGTCACGGCCGCCCCCTGCCCGAATCCGACACAGAGCGTCGCCAGCCCCCGGTCGGCGTCCCGCTTCTCCATCTCGTGGAGCAGCGTCACCGGGAGGCGGGCGCCGCTCGCGCCCAGCGGGTGCCCCAGCGCGATGGCCCCGCCGTTGACGTTGAACCGGTCGTCGTCGATCCCGAGTTCGCGCTTGCAGTACAGCGTCTGCGAGGCGAACGCCTCGTTGAGTTCCACGAGGTCGAAGTCCGGGATTTCGTCGCCCGTCCGCGCCAGCAGCCCTTCCGTCGCCGGGACGGGACCGACGCCCATGATCGTCGGGTCCACGCCAGCGACGTTGTGGTCACCGACGCGCGCGAGCACGTCGAGGCCGTGCTCCTCCGCGAAGGCCGCGCTCGTGACCAGCGTCGCCGCCGCGCCGTCGCTGATCTGTGAGGCGTTGCCGGCCGTGACGCTGCCGTTCCCCGTGAACACGGGGTTCAGCGACGCCAGCGTCTCGAGGCTGGTGTCCCGGCGGATCCCCTCGTCCGCGGTCAGGAGGCCGTCCGCGCCCTCGATCGGCACGAGTTCGTCGTCGAAGCGGCCCGAATCCGTCGCCTCGGCGGCGCGCTCGTGCGAACGGAGCGCGTACGCGTCCTGATCCTCGCGGGCCACGTCGAACTCCTCGGCCACCTTCTCCGCGGTCATCCCCATCTGGAGGTCCCCGACGTTGTAGTGCTCGCCGAGCGCCGGGTGGACGGTCCCCATCGCCTCCGAGAGCGGGTGGCGGGACATGTTCTCGACCCCGCCGGCGATCACGCAGCGGCGCTGGCCCGCACGGATCGCGTCCGCGGCGTTCATGATCGCCTGCATCGAGGAGGCACACCAGCGGTTGATCGTCGCGCCGGGGACCCCCTCGCCCAGCTCCGAGAGCAGGGCGATGACGCGGGCGATGTTGTTGTCCTGCTCGCCGCGCTGCTGGGCGCAGCCCCAGAGCAGGTCGTCGACGGCCGACGGGTCGAGCGCGGTGCGGTCGAGCAGCTCGTTCACCAGCGGTATCGAGAGGTCCTCGCTGCGCACGTCGGCGAGTGCGCCACCGTCGCGGCCCTGCGGCGTCCGCACCGCCGCGGCGACGACGGGCGTCGTGTCGGATGCCATACTCGGGCGTGGGCTGCCATCGGCATAAACGCTCGGCGGGAGGGCACAGTCGCCGTCGTAGCGAGGGGAAAGCGTTTACACCCCGACCGACAGAGTGCCGATATGCGTCGGCTCCGTCGCCTCGCCCGCCCTCTCCCCGCCCTCCTCCTCGTCACGGCGGTCGGCCTGATCGCCCGCCTCTGGGCGCTCGGCTGGCGCGTGATGCACCAGGACGAGGCCCGCGTCGGGGACTGGATCCTCCACTACATGGAGGTGGGGTCGTGGGAGTACTACGCGATGATCCACGGTCCCTTCCTGCCACACGTCAACTCCGTCGTCTTCTCCGTCCTGCCGGCGACGGACTTCAGCGCCCGCCTCGTGGTGGCGCTCATCGGTGCCGCCCTGCCGCTCTCGGCGTGGCTGTTCCGGGAGCACCTGCGGGACGCCGAGGTGGTGGCGCTGGGCCTCCTCCTCGCGCTGAACCCGATTCTGCTGTACTACTCGCGGTTCATGCGCAACGACCTCCCCGTCGCGGCGTTCATGCTCGTCGCGGTCGGCCTCTTCGTCCGCTGGCACGACACGTCCGACCTGCGCTACCTCTACGCGGGCACGCTCGCCGTGGCGCTCGGCTTCACGCCGAAGGAACTGGCCGTCCTCTACCCCGTCTACTGGCTCGGCGCCGCGGCGCTCCTCCTCGACCACCGCCTCTCCGTCTCTGCGACCGAGGGCGAGCGCCTCACGGCCGACCTGCCGCCCGTCCTCGCGCGCGTCGTGGCGTGGGCCTTCGACCGCTGGGATCGCCTCCGCGCGCGCTACGCGGCGCTCAGGGGCGGCCCGGACCCGACCCGGCCCGTCGTCGCCGATCGGGGCATGCTCGCCACCGCGGTCGTCACCGCGGTCGCGCTGGCCGGCGCGTCACTCTACGCGCTCCCCTCGGCGTACAACCTCGTGGTCGCGCCGGTCCTCGTCCTCGCGGTTCTCGTCTTCGCCTACGCGCCCTACGGCCCCCACCTCGTGCTGGCGGGTCTGGAGTTCTTCGCCGTCTTCGTCTTCTTCTACGCGCCGCGGGCCGCCGACCCGAACGAGGTGGGCCTGTTCAACCTCCTACACGACCCGACGATGCTCCCCGAGGTCGTCGAGGCGGCGACTTACGGGGTCTACCTCGAGTTCTACGACCGCTGGTCGGCGTCCGCGAGCGGCCACTCCTACGCCGACTACCTCGACGTGTTCTGGAACCAGATCGAGAGCGGCGCGCTGGTCCTGTTCGCACTCGCCGTCGCCGGGTTCCTGATCGACCGGTACAGCGGCGACGGCCCGCGCGACGTGGTCGCGTTCGCCGCCTACTGGGGCTTCGCGAGCCTCGTCACCTACCCGGTCATCGCGGAGAACCCCTTCCCGTGGGAGATGGTCCACGTCGTCGCGCCCCTCGCGATCCCGGCGGCGGTCGGGCTTGGCTGGATCGTGCGGCAGGGCGCCGCCGGCCTCCTCCACGACGACGCCGTGCGCACCGGCGCGTCGGTCGTGCTCGTCCTCCTCCTCGTCGGGCAGATGGGCGTGACCGCCTACGACACTTCCTTCGAGCGCTCGCAGAGCCCCGACGTGGAGATCGTCCAGTGCGCCCAGCCCCCCGACCGGATGCAGGACACGCTCTCGGAGGTGTACCGCCTGAGCGAGGCCAACGAGGGGACCGACCTGCTGTACTACGGCGACCCGGCGGACCACGACGGCGGCCTCGACGACTCCGAACTGTTCCGGGACGTGCGCGGGGAGTGGGACGGCCTCGAACTGCCGCCGCTGGGGTGGTTCAGTCGCCTCCCGCTGCCGTGGTACTTCAACAGCCACGACGTGGTCGCTGACGGCACGTCGAACGCCACCCGCGCCACCGCCGGCGACGTGCCGGTCGTCGTCAGCTCCGGGGAGAGCAGCCACCGCGTCGCCGCGGACCTGCGGGCCGCCGGCTACCGGCAGGTGACCTACGCCCGTCACTCCTGTTACGACGTGAACTACGTCTTCTTCGTCCGGGCGTAGCGACGCGCTTATTCCCTCGGGGACGCAACTGCGGGCGATGAGCGAACCGGCGCTGGACGTCGTCGAACTTCTGTTGACAGCCCGTGCGTACAGTTCGACGCCGACGCTCGACGAGGACGACGTGCCCGCCGCCTTCCGCACGCCGCTCTGGGAGGCCAACGACGACCTCGAACGCCCCGTCGTGGTCACGGCGGACGCGGCTCGAGCCGCCACGGGCGTCGAAGACCCGTGGGACGAGGTGTCGAGCCTGATGTTCACGGACCACGAGACCTTCGCCGGCGACCTGAAACTCGTCGACGAGGAGATGGCCGCCGACTGGTTCTTCGACCGGGCGGACGCCGAGCGAGTGGCCGCGAACCCCGTGCTCGCGTTCGTCTACGGCGACCGGGACGACGTCGACGCCGACTACGAGACCGCCCGCGAGCGCAACCGCCCGGCCCGCGCCGACCGGGCGTGGATCGACAGCCTCCTCGCGGAGTACTTCGACGCCGAGGACGAGGAGGACGAGGGGATGCTCGAACTCGTCGACGTGCGGGCGCCCTCCGAGATCGACCTGACCCTCGACGACCTCGTGCTCACGGCCGAGCAGGAGCAGGAGATCCAGAAGGTCGCGAAGGCCATCGAGCACCGCGACTACCTCGCGGAGATCGGCCTCCACGAGATCGGGAAGCTCCTGTTCGTCGGCCCGCCGGGCACCGGGAAGACCTCGACGGCCCGGGGGCTGGCCCACGACCTCGATCTGCCCTTCGTCGAGGTCAAACTCTCGATGATCACGAGCCAGTACCTCGGCGAGACTGCGAAGAACGTCGAGAAGGTGTTCGAGGTCGCCAAGCGCCTCTCGCCCTGCATCCTGTTCATCGACGAGTTCGACTTCGTCGCCAAGACCCGCTCCTCGGACGAGCACGCGGCGATCAAGCGCGCGGTCAACACCCTGCTGAAGAGCATCGACGAGGTGAGCCTGATCCGCGACGAGGTGCTTCTCATCGGCGCGACGAACCACCCCGATCAGCTCGACTCGGCGGCGTGGCGCCGCTTCGACGAGATCCTGGAGTTCCCGAACCCCGACGAGGGGATGCGCGCGGACATCCTCCGGGTCATCACCCGCGACATGGAGGTCGACGACTACGACCCCGAGGCCGTCGCGGCCGTGACGGAGGGTCTCACCGGATCGGACCTCCGCCTCGTGCTCCGGGAGGCCGTGCTGGGCGCCCTGCTGGAGGAGCGCCAGACGCTCACGCAGGAGGACCTGCTGGACGCCGTCGAGTCTTTCGAGCAGCGGGACAACCTCAAGCGGATGGGCGCCGACGCCCTCGGCGAGTCGGTGGCCGGCGACGGCGGCCACGAGCACGACCACTGACATGCGCGTCACCCTGCTCGGCACCGGGGACACGACCGGCACGCCGACGCCGGGGTGTGACTGTGCCACCTGCGAGCGCGCCCGCGAACTGGGCGTCTCGCGCACCCGCTTCTCGGTCCTCGTCGAGAACGAGGCCAGCGGCGAGACGCTGTTGATCGACGCCAGCCCGGACTTCCGCGAGCAGTTTCTCCCCGACGACGTACCCCTGCCGGACGCCGTGGTGATCACCCACGCGCACTTCGATCACCTCGACGGCCTCGGGAACCTCTACCGCGTCGTCGACGGCGTGGACGTGCACGCCGCCGCGGGCGACGGCGATCCGACCGTCGCCGCCACCGTCCGCGAGCGCTTCTCGTATCTCGACTGCATCGACGTCGTGCCCCAGACGCCGGGCGAGCCCTTCGCGGTCTGTGGCCTCGAGGTAACTCTCGCGCCGGTCCACCACCCGCCGCTTCCCACGTACGGGGCCGCCGTCACCGACGGCGACGCGACGCTGGCGCTGACCGGCGACACGGCGTACGACGTGCCCGCGGCGACCCAGCGCGTCCTCTCGGACGCCGACCTCCTGCTGGCCGACGCCATCGCGCCCGCCGACTTCGGTCGCGGGGCGGCCGGGTCCGACCCGCCCTACACGTTCGCGGGCAAGCACATGACCCGCGAGGGGGCGCTGGCGCTCGCCGACGACCTCGACGCCGACCGGACCCGCCTCGTCCACGTCTCGCACTTCTACGACGCCGACGAGGCCTTCGAGGACCCGCTGGCCGTCGACGGCGAGCGCTACACTATCTGAACTGGTCCAGCCCGGACTGCTCGCGGGCCCGCCCGGCGTCGGCGCGCCACGCGGTCCGGCGCTCGCGCTCCGCGTCGGGGTCGTACTCCGGGGCGGGTGCGCGCTCGTGGCCGGGACAGTCCGGCCCGCAGTCGGCCCCCGGCGCGACGACGCGCCCCTCGAACGCGCAGTCCGGGAGCGGCGTCCCCGCCTCCTCGGCGGCCGCGACGCGGGCGCAGTCCGGGAACGCCGCCGGCCGCCACCCCTTGCCGTAGGCCCGCTCGGCGATTCGCTGCCGCTGGCGCGCCTTGGCCGCGGCGTCGGCCACCCGGACCTCGGTCCGGTTCGCGCGCCGCTCGATCACCTGAATCCCGGTCTCCTCGGGGGTCAGCGGCGACGGCTCCCGGACCACCTCGATCGGTTCCGCGGCGTCGAAGTCCACCCGCCAGACGCCAACCGGGTCGGGCATCCGGTGGAGGTGCGCGCCGGTGACGTAGGACTCGGTGGCGACGACCACCGAATCGAAGAGGCCGAGGCTCACGTCCTTCCGCAGTTGGGCCGCCAGGTCACCGGGCGTGCCCAGATCCGGCTTGTTCTCGACGCCGACGAGCGAGCCCACCCAGTCCGGATAGGGGGCCGCGCGGCGGACCATCGGCGTGCCGTCGCGGACTGTCCACTCGAAGAAGCCCGCGTCGGCGGCGCGCTCCGCGACGGCGCGGGCCCGCTCGGGCGGGCGGTCGACGACGTCTGTCACCGGGCGCCACTCCGCGACGGAGGTGTCCGCGGCGACGGCGGCGGGCGGCACCGTGTCCGGGGAGAGCGCCACGCGGTCCTCGAACTCCGGGCCCGGGGTGACCCGCACCACGTCCATCACTCGGTGGCCGCCGCCGACGCTCGCCCCGAGTTGCCGGGCGACGACGCCGTCCCGGCGTTCGAGGTGGGCGCACAGGCGCAACTCGAAGGCGGCCTCTCGCACGCACCCGAGTTGGCGGGCGGCGAGTAAAAGCGTCGCGCTCGCTCAGATCGCGACGAGCAGGTCCGTCGCGTACATCACGGCGAGGCCGGCCCCCGCCGCGAGGAGGTTCGTGCGCGTGCCGAGTTGCCCCGTCGACCGGATGAGGCCCGCGACTTCCCAGACGACCTGCATGATCGCGCCGACGCCGACGGCGAGAAACAGCGCGCCGAGCGTCGGCGACCCGGCGGCGCTCCCGATCCAGCCGCCGAGGATCACCGGCAGGCCGGCCAGCGCGCCGATGGCGACGAAGTGCGCCGGGTGTGGCCGCTCCTCGCGGGCCAGCGGCGCGACGACCGCCGGCCCCTCGGTGACGTTGTGGACCATGAACCCGACGACGAGGAACCCGCCGAGCGAGACGCGTCCGAGGGCGTACGCCCCGCCGATGGCGAGCCCTTCGGCGAGGTTGTGGAGGCCGACCCCGAGCGCGACGAGGTACGCGACCCGGAGCGGCGTCGCCCCCTCGCCGCGCGCCGCGGCGGCGTTCACGAGCAGCACCGTCCCGACCACCCCGAGGGCGACCAGCACCTCGCCCTCGTAGGCGCCGGGCACCTGCCCGGCGAGGCCGAGCGCCTCGAAGCCCGCGTCGAACGCGAGGAAGCCGAGGACGCCCGCGGAGAACGCCAGCACGGCGTGGAGCCACCGGTCGGCGAGCGTCTGGAGCAGCGGGAACCACAGCATCCCCAGCGCCACCGGCACGACGCCGACGAAGATGCCGACGACGGCCAGCGTCCAGAGCAGGCCGCCGGTCAGCCCCGGCGTCTGCTGTGGCGCGACGATGGTGTGCCCGACCGTCGCGCCGCCGGAGAGGACCAGCGTGGTGTGGAGATCCCACCCCGGCTGCCAGTGGTAGGGCACGGTGACCGTGGCGCGCTCCATCGGCGCGAGCGTCGCGTCGGCCCCGGACACGTCGAAGGTCCAGTACGCTTCGTCGATCAGCACCTGCGAGACGGTGACGGCGTCGGGGCCGCTGTTGACGACGTGGAGCGTGACCGTCTCGTCGTTCGGCATCGTGGCGTGGGTCACGGTCACGTCGGGGAGTGCGCTCCCGGACTCGACACCGGCCAGCGGGCCGACGGCGAGGAAGCCCACGACGAGCACTGCGAGGAGGGCCAGCGGCAGCACCGCGGTCGTCCACTGGCGGGTCGTCGCCATCTCAGACCACCTCGAAGAAGCTCATCCAGCCCAGTTCGGCGAACTCCGACTGGTGGGCGTGGAACATGTAGAGGCCCGGATCGTGTTCCGAGTAGTCCAGTTCGATGATCCCCCGCTGGGCCTGGGTCTGGAGTATCGTGTCCACGGTGTCGTGGGTCGGGACGAGCGACGTGCCGTGGTCGTAGTAGTCGAAGAACTGCGAGTGGGTGTGAAAGGAGTTCAGCGGGTCGAACTCGATGGCGTTGACGAGGTAGACGCGCTGTCGCTCCTGCCCGTCGATGGTGACGGGGCGCTTGGTCTCGCCCGGCGCCCACTCGCCGCGGCCGTCCGTCTCGCCGACGCCGTAGGCGAAGGCGCGCGTGTTGACGGCGTACACCTCGTTCTCGCCGTCGAAGTTCGTGTCGAAGCCGTTCATCACCATCACCAGTTCGTCCACGGCGTCGTTCTCGTCGTACTCGTGGTTGCGCGACTTCGCCTCCGCCACGAGTTCCTCGCGGAGCGCCGGCGTGATCTGCGAGGCGTGGAACGGCGCGTACTCCTCGGGGTGCTCGCGCACCCGCTCGGGGTCTGGGTCGACGATCAGCGTCCCGTAGAGGCCCCGGTGGATGTGGGCCTTCAGGGGGAGCGAGTGGCAGTGGTACAGGTGGACGCCCGCTGGCTGGGCGCGCCACTCGTAGGTGAAGGACTCTCCGGTTTCGAGGACGCCCGGCCCGTTCGTCGGCACGCCGTCCATCTCCGGGTTCGTGTTCCGGACGTGCGGGTGGATGGTGTGGGCGTGTCGGCTCCCGTTGGTGAAGTTCACGCGGATCAGGTCGCCCTCGGTCACCCGAAGCGTCGGGCCCGGGACCTGTCCGTGGAAGCTCCACGCCTCGAACTCGACGCCCGGCGCCACTTCGATGGTGGTGTCGACGGCCGTGATGTCGAACTCGCGGATCCGCTGGCCGTCCTCCTCGACGACGCGCTGGTCGAGGGCGGCCTGCCCGTCGTAGCCGGTGTTGAACGTCCGCAGGAACTCGTGGGGGTCGAAGCCGTCCCCGTACTCGCCGGCCGCGCCGAAGCCGCCGTGGTGGTCCCCGCCGCCGCCACCGCCGTCGGACTCGCTCGCCGCGTCGGCGCCCCCGGAGAGCGCCGCCGCGCCCGCCCCGGCCACGCCGATGGCTCCGAGGACCCCCCGCCTGCTCACCTCGCCGTCCAGTCCGTCGACCAGTCGGCGCTCCAGTCGCCCCGTCGCCGCCCGCGCCCGGCCGTAGTTCATCCGCGCTCTCCTCCGTGGTCTCGTGGGTCGGAACGGTGTCCCATGAGTGAATTAGACGCGTCTAAACTCATAGTTCTTCGCATCGAATTACCGTCTCGGCCCTCGCGGCCCCACAGGCACACAACAGTAGGTTTATGAAGCGCTCGCGTCCAAATTTACGCAACCTTCCTCTCAATATGGCAGGAAACAACCGACAACCGGAGGTGAACATCGGGCTCGTCGGCCACGTCGACCACGGGAAGACGACCCTCGTGCGGGCGCTCTCGGGCGCGTGGACCGACCAGCACTCTGAGGAGATGAAACGCGGCATCTCCATCCGCCTCGGCTACGCCGACGCGACGTTCCGGCGCTGTCCCGAGTGCGACGAACCGGAGTGTTACACGGTCGCTGAGACGTGTCCGACACACGACGTGGAGACCGAGGTGCTGCGGTCGGTCTCCTTCGTCGACGCCCCGGGCCACGAGACGCTGATGGCGACGATGCTCTCCGGCGCGGCGCTGATGGACGGCGCCGTGCTGGTCGTGAGCGCCGCCGAGGAGGTGCCCCAGCCCCAGACCGAGGAGCACCTCATGGCGCTCGACATCATCGGCATCGACAACATCGTCGTCGCACAGAACAAGGTGGACCTCGTGGACGCCGAGCAGGCCCGCGAGAACTACGAGCAGATCCAGGAGTTCGTGGCGGGCACCGTCGCCGAGGACGCCCCCATCGTCCCGATCAGCGCCGAACAGGAGGTCAACACCGACCTGCTGATCGACGCCGTCGAGCGGGAGATTCCGACGCCCGAGCGGGACCCCGACGCCGACGCGGAGATGTACGTCGCGCGCTCCTTCGACATCAACCGTCCCGGCACGACGTGGGAGGGGCTTCAGGGCGGCGTGCTCGGCGGCAGTCTCGTCGCCGGGCGCCTCAGCCCCGAGGAGGACGTCGAACTCCGCCCCGGCCGCGAGGTCGAGGAGGGCGGCCAGACCCGCTGGGACCCCATCGAGACCACCGTCCGGTCGCTCCGCGCCGCCGGCGAGGAGGTCGAGGAGGCCTCCCCGGGCGGCCTGCTCGGCGTGGGCACGGGCCTCGACCCCGCGCTGACGAAGGGCGACGCGCTCGCGGGGCAGGTCGCCGGCCCGCCCGGAACGCTCCCGCCGACCCGGGAGTCGTTCACGATGGAGGTCGACCTGCTCGACCGCCTCGTGGGCGACATGGACGACGACGAGATCGAACCGATCTCGACGAACGAGCCGCTGATGCTCATCGTGGGCACCGCGAAGACGGTCGGCTCTGTCACCAGCGCCCGCGACGACGAGTGTGAACTCGCGTTGAAGCGCCCGGTCTGCGCGCCCGAGGGCGCGAAGATCGCGATCAACCGACGCGTCGGCGCCCGGTGGCGGCTCATCGGCGTCGGCACCCTGAAATGAGGGTCGCGATGGACACGAGCATCCTCATGGCGCCCGTCGAAACCGGCGTGCGCCTCTTCGACGAACTCGACCGCCTCGTGGGCAACTACGAGGCCGTCGTCCCCGAGGTCGTCCGCGACGAACTCGCGGCGCTCTCGCAGGGACAGGGCGAGGAAGCCCGCGCCGCGAGCGTGGGCCTCGACCTCGCCGACCGGTGTGCACCGGTCGCAACCGCCGAATCGTACGCTGACGACGCCCTCGTCGCCCTCGCCCACGACGGCGAGGTCGACGCCGTCGCCACGAACGACGCTCCCCTCCGGAACCGCGTGCTCGCGGCGGGCGTTCCGGTAATCCATATAAGGGGGCAGACGCAACTGACACGCACTCAACCCAACTAACGCATGTACAAGCGAGTCAGGCTGAAAGACACGGTCGAGGTGCCGCCGCGCCACCTCGCGGACGTCTCCCCGAAGCGGGTGAAGAGCCTCCTGCAGGACAAACTGGAGGGGCGGATGGACGAGGAGGTCGGCAGCATCGTGACCGTCACCGAGGTCCACGACGTGGGCGACGGCGCGGTGCTCCCGAACCGACCCGGCGTCTACTACGAGGTCGAGTTCGACGCGCTCACCTTCGATCCACAGATGCAGGAGGTCATCGACGGCGAGATCGTCGAGGTCGTCAACTTCGGCGCCTTCGTCGGCATCGGCCCCGTCGACGGCCTCCTCCACGTCTCCCAAATCTCCGACGAGTACCTCACCTACGACGAGGCCAACCAGATGCTGTCGGCCCGCGAGTCGAACCGGACCATCGGGGTCGGCGACTCCGTGCGGGCCCGCATCGTCACGAAGTCCATCGACGAGCGCAATCCGCGCGACTCGAAGATCGGGCTGACGGCGAAGCAGGTCGGCCTCGGCAAGCACGGGTGGCTCCAGGAGGAGCGCGAGGAACAGGCCGCCACGGAGGGCGAATAGATGCCGGACCGCCTCGTCTGTCGCGAGTGCCATCGCGTCGTCGGGGAGGACGAGAACGCGTGCCCGGCGTGTGGGTCGACCAGCCTCACCGAGGACTGGGCGGGCTACGTCATCATCACGCACCCCGAGCAGAGCGAAATCGCCGAGCGGATGGAGGTCACGGAGCCCGGCACGTACGCGCTCAAGGTGCGCTGAACGTGGGCGCGACCGTCGCTCGCCTCCCCGCGGCCGTTCGCGAGGACCTCCGGGAGCCGCTGGGCCCGGTCGTCACCGACGTCGCGGACGTGCTGGCGGCCGCGGGCGACCCGATCATCGCGGTCGGCGACGTGGTCACCTACCACCTGCTCGACGCCGGCCGGCGCCCGGACGTGGCGCTGATCGACGAGCGAACGGAGCGGGAGGCCACCACCGGCGCCGTCGCGGCGGCCATCGCGGACCTCGATCGGGATGTGACGGTGCCGAACGAGCCCGGCACGCTCTCGGCCCCGCTCGTCGAGGCGCTGGCCGACGCCATCGACGCCGGCGACCCGACGGTCATCGAAGTCGACGGCGAGGAGGACCTCGCCGCGCTGCCCGCGATTCTGCTCGCGCCCGAGGGCGCGACGGTCGTGTACGGCCAACCGGGCGAGGGGATGGTGCGCGTGACCGTCACTCCCGAGACGAAGGCGACGGTCAGGGACCTTCTGGAGCGCTTCGACACCGACCCCCGCCTCTGGAACCTACTCGAGTAGCCGGTCCAGCGTCGTCTCCAGTTCGTCGTACAGCACCGCGACCCGGCGCCGGTCGGCGTCGGACAGTTCGACGATCGGTTCGCGCACGTTGCCGTCGTGGTACTCCAGTCCCGCCAGTTCGAGGCCCTCTTTCACGACGGGGACGCTGTTGGCGGCCGCGAGCGTGTTGTCCTCGCCGGTCGTGGAGCGGAAGTCCATGAACGGCAGCGCCGCGTCGCGGATGCGCCACGCCTGCTCGACGTCGCCCTCGGCGAGCGCGTCGTAGAGCGCGAGGCCGAGGCGCGGGACAAAGTTCGAGACGCCGGAGGTGAAGCCCTCGGCGCCCGCCTGCCAGAACTGGGGCGCGTGGGGTTCCGCGAGGCCGCAGGACCAGACCACCGACGGGTCGGCGCGGTCGGTCGCGGCGTCGAGTTTGCCCGCGTCCTCGATGGCGTACTTCACGCCGGCGACGCAGTCCAGTTCCGCGAGGTCGACGAGGAAGTCGACCGAGGGGTGGAAGCCGCGGACGTAGGGCACCAGCGGCGCCTCGCTGGCGGCGCCCAGCTTGCGGTAGTACTCCAGCAGCCCCCGCTCGTGGCGGTAGGTGTGATCCGGCGGCATGATCATCATCGCGTCCGCGCCGGCCGCGTCGTAGGCCTCGATCAGCTCGATGGCGTCGCCCGTCGAGCCGCCGACGCCCGCCAGCACCGTCGCGTCGTCGGGGAGCGCGTCGAGGGGCGTCTCCGCGACGGCGATGCGCTCGGCCTGCGTGAGCGAGTGGTACTCGCTGATGTTCGCCGTCGCGAGGAAGGTGCGCGCCCCGCGGTCGTACAGTTCCTCGACGTTCGCCCGGAGGGCGTCGTGGTCGATGCTGCCGTCGTCGTGAAACGGCGTCAGGATGCCTGTCGCCGTGCCGCGAAGCCCGTCTCGGACCTCCTCGTGTGCCATACGTGGCCCGCGGACAGCGCGGCACATAAATCCGTCTGCTCCGGCGTAGACCCCTTCGAAATCCTTTTACGCGTTTCCGGACCATTTACTGGCAACTGACCATGGAAGTCACCATCTTGGATCAGGACGAGAACCCCCTGCTCCACCGGACCGACGTGGAATTCGAACTCACGCACGAGGACGCGACGCCGCCCCGCCTCTCCGTCCGCGACAGCCTCGCGGCGAAACTCGACAAGGACGCCGAGGAGGTCGTCGTCCACGAACTCGACACGAAGTTCGGGATGCGGCGCACCGTCGGCTACGCGAAGGTGTACGACTCCCCCGAGGACGCCCGCGAGATCGAGCAGGACTACATGCTCGAGCGCAACAAGATCGGCGAGGAGGCCGAGGCCGACGCCGAGGAGGCCGCCGAATAATGCCCCGAAACGACTACTACGACGACGACGGCGCCGCCGTCAAGGAGGAGTGTCCCCGCTGTGGCGACACCTACCTCGCGGACCACGACGACCGCCAGCACTGCGGTCGCTGTGGCTACACCGAGTGGAAGTAACGCCGGACGGATGACCCCCGCCGCGCCCGGGAGGCGATAGCCGTGCGCGTCCTCGGCATCGAGGGGACCGCGTGGGCCGCCAGCGCCGCCGTCTTCGATTCGGAGACGGACTCGGTCACGATCGAGTCCGAAGCGTACGAACCGGACAGCGGCGGCCTCCACCCGCGCGAGGCCGCCGAGCACATGCGCGAGCACGTCCCGCGCGTCCTCGACCGCGCGCTCGACGCCGCCGAGGGCCCCATCGACGCCGTCGCGTTCTCGCGTGGCCCGGGCCTCGGGCCCTGCCTGCGCATCGCCGCCTCGGCGGCGCGCGCGACGGCGCTCACTCTCGACGTGCCGCTCGTGGGGGTGAACCACATGGTCGCCCACCTCGAGATCGGGCGCCACCGCTCGGGCTTCGACGCCCCGGTGTGTCTCAACGCCAGCGGCGCCAACGCGCACGTCCTCGCGTACCGCACCGGGCGCTACCGGGTGCTCGGCGAGACGATGGACACCGGGGTCGGCAACGCCATCGACAAGTTCACGCGGCACCTCGGCTGGTCGCACCCGGGCGGCCCGAAGGTCGAGGAGCGGGCCCGCGAGGGCGAGTACGCCGACCTTCCCTACGTCGTCAAGGGGATGGACTTCTCCTTCGCGGGCATCTCCAGCGCCGCGCAGGCGGCCGTCGACGACGGGACGCCGATCCCGGACGTCTGCTGTGGCCTCCAGGAGACGGTGTTCGCGATGCTCACCGAGGTCGCGGAGCGCGCGCTCTCCCTGACGGGCCGCGACGAACTGGTGCTGGGCGGCGGCGTCGGGCAGAACGCCCGCCTCCGCGAGATGCTCGCGGCCATGTGCGACGAGCGCGGGGCGGACTTCTACGCCCCCGAGACGCGCTTCCTCCGGGACAACGCCGGGATGATCGCCGTCCTCGGCGCGAAGATGGCCGCCGCCGGCGACACCGTCGCGGTGGCGGACTCGTCGGTCCGGCCCGACTTCCGCCCCGACGAGGTGCCGGTGACGTGGCGCGACCCCGAGGCGCCCGCCGCCGCGCCCGGCACCGGACCGGTCCGGGGCGCCGAGGCCGTCGTCGACGTCGACCCCGACGCCGGGCGCGTGACGAAGCGCCGCCCGTCGAAGGCGTATCGTCACCCGGACCTCGATCAGCGACTCCGCCGCGACCGGACCGTCCTCGAAGCGCGCCTGACCAGCGCGGCGCGCCGGCAGGGGGTTCCGACGCCCGTCGTCTTCGACGTGGACGTGCCCCAGCGAACGCTGGAACTGGAGTACGTCGGCGAGTCCGACCTGCGCGACGCGCTCTCCGCGCCGCGGGTGCGGGCCGTCGCCGCCCACCTCGCGACGCTCCACGACGCGGGCCTCGTCCACGGCGATCCGACGACGCGCAACGTCCGGGTGGCGCCCGAGGAGTCGCCCGTCGCCGACGTGGCCCCCGGGGCGGGCCGGTCGTACCTCGTGGACTTCGGCCTCGGCTACCACTCGACGGACGTGGAGGACTTCGCGATGGACCTCCACGTCCTCCGCGGGAGCGTCACCGGGACGGCCGACGATCCCGACCCGCTCCTCGCCGCGGCGCGCGAGGCGTACGCCGCCCGCGGCGCCCCGGCGGTGCTGGAGCGCCTCGCCGACATCGAGGGCCGGGGGCGCTACGCCGCGGACTGAGTTGGGGGAGTTATTTACCCGGTGCGGGCGTAGGGGCGGGCATGGCCGACAAGCCTGCCTCCGGCGAACTGCTTGGCGTCCCGTACAACTTCGAGCGACCGAGCATCTCCCGCCTGCTGTCCTCCTACTGGCAGCCCGGGGAGGGGATGCTCGTCGAGAAGCCCTTCGGCATCGGCTACACGCTGAACCTCGCGAACTGGCGCTCGTGGATCGTCCTCGCCACCGCGGGCGCGCTCCTCTGGCGCGAGCGCAGCGGTGACGGCGACGCCGGCGACGACGCCGAGCCGGTCGAGGTCGTCGTCGACGAGTAGATGCTGCGCTTCGTCACGACGAACCCCGGGAAGGTCCGCGAGGCCCGCGACTACCTCGACGAGGCGGTCGAACAGTTCGACTACGACTACGCGGAGATCCAGAGCGACTCGCTCGCGGACATCGCCACCCGCGGCGCCCGCGAGGCGTACGAGGCCGCGCCCGGCGACGACCCGGTGATCGTCGACGACTCGGGCCTGTTCGTGGACGCCCTCGACGGCTTCCCCGGCCCCTACTCCTCCTACGTTCAGGGGACGCTGGGGATCGAGCGCGTCCAGTCGCTCGTCGAAGACGCGGACGACCGCGGCGCGTCCTTCCGGGCGGTCGTCGCCTACGCCGACGGCGACTCCGTCGAGGCGTTCGCGGGCCGCGTCGAGGGCGAGATCGTCCCGCCGCGCGGCGACGGCGGCTTCGGCTACGACCCCATCTTCGAGCACGAGGGGACGACGTTCGCGGAGATGCGCCCCGACGAGAAAAACGAGGTATCCCACCGCGGCCGCGCGCTGGCGGAGGTGGCCGACTGGCTGGCGGCCCCGTCCCGCTGACCAGTAGACTTTTGGTCCTTGTCACCGTCTAACACGGAGAGCGGTATGTCCGACGCCACCGTCCGCGACGCGCCGGCGGCCGAACTCGTCAGCGCCTGTCGCACGTCCGTGGGGGATCGGCTGCGCTCGGTCACCTACTTCACGCCGGAGGCCCACTCGCAGGTGTACCTCCGCGACGACCTCGAACGCGACGCCGACCTCGACTCCTTCGTCGCGGCCGAGCAGTCCGGCTTCTCGTCGCGGACGGCGTACAGCGACTCCGAACTCGGCGACTACGACTTTACGATCCGGGCGTTCGACCGCGGCTACGTCACTCGCGTCATCGAGGGCGACGAGGGCGTCTTCGTCACGACCGACCCGATGACGATGGCCCGCTTCCGCGACGTGGCCGCGGCCGTCTCGGACGTCCTCGGCTAGGCCCGAGGGTCTCGGTCCGGGCCGGGGTATTCGCCGTTCTCGGTCGCCTCGTACAGCGCGGCCGGATCGAAGAGGCGCGCGAAGGCGGCCGGGCTCTTGACGCTCGTCTCGACGTGGGGCTTCAGCGACGCGTTCGCCCGCGCGGTCCGCAGGTCGTCGTCGAAGGTCAGCAGGTGGGCCGCCGCCCCGCGGTACGCCGAGGCCAGCGCCGGGTGGTCCGCGGCCGGATGCTCGACGAGCGTCGCCCACGACGCCGCCCGCTCGCGCCAGTCCGCGGCCAGCGTCGGGTCCGCGAGCGCCTCGATCACGGCCGCGGCGTCGTCGAGCAGCGGCTCGCTCGCCACGAGCGTCGTCCACGAGTGCGCCCGGAGGTGGTCGAGCGCCGCCCGCGAGTCGCCCCCGACGAGTACGTCCGCCGCCAGCACGTCGGCGTCCGCGACGACCCGCGTCGGGTCCGGTCGGTCACTCATCGCGGCGGGTCGCGATCGCCTCGCGCACCTCCGCGACCGTCGCGTCGCAGTCCCCCGCGCGCTCGAACAGGGCGTCCCAACTCTCCATACCGGGGCTTCGCCGTCGGCGGGCAAGGGCGTGGCGGTGTCGTCTGACGCAGATTTAAGTTCTCTCGTCTGTCAGGTCCGCCCGGGCGCGTTCCCCATCCTCCCACGCGCCCGGAACTCCCCACCCATCCTCCCCTCGCCGGCCGCGTTCCGGCCGGCGGTTTTTCAGAACTCCGCGAACTTGTCGCGCCTGAACAGGTCGAGTTCGCTGACGCCGGTCGGCGGCGTCTGCTCGGCGGCGAAGGCGATGGCGTCCGCCACCTCGCCGGGTTCGGTCACCTCGCCCGGGTCGAAGCGCTCTTCGAAGGCGTCGTCCTCGCTCTCCTCTCCGAACTCCGTGCGCACCTCCGAGGGGTTGACGACGGAGACGGCCACGTCGTCGTCGCCGACGCTGCCCGCCAGCGAGTGCGCGAAGCCCCGCACCCACCACTTGCTCGCGGCGTAGACCGGGTTGAACGGGCGCGGGTACTGCCCGGCGAAACTGCCGACGACGACGAACGCGCCCGACGAGTCGCGGAGGTGTGGGATCGCCGCCCGCGCGAGGTAGAAGGTGCCGTCGACGTTCACGTCCATCATCGTCCGGTAGTCGCTGGTCGCCATCTCCTCGACGGGGCCCTCGCGGCCGAGGCCCGCGTTGCTCACGACCACGTCGACGCTCCCGAAGCGGTTCGCCGTCGCCTCGACGAGGGCCGCCACAGCGTCCTCGTCGGTCACGTCCGTCGGCACCGCGACCGCTTCCCCGCCGGCGTCCTCGATCTCGGCGACCAGCGATTCGAGGCGCTCCTCGCGTCTGGCCGCGACGGCCACGCTCGCGCCGTCGTCCGCGAGTCGCGTCGCCGTCGCCGCGCCGATGCCCGAACTCGCGCCGGTCACGATGGCGCCCGCGTCCGAGAGGGGTTGGTCGTCCATACTCGCACGTCGGCGCCCACCACCAAAAGTCCGGGGCGGGAGCCGAACCCTTTTGCCCCTGCCTGACGGACTGGGCGGTATGAGTGCCAGCCGCGCCGTTCTCGACGTGCTCCTCGAGAACGCCCGGTACGACGTCGAGGACATCGCCCGGCAGACCGACCTCGACGCGGACGACGTCGAGGCGGCGATCGCCGACCTCGAATCCTCCGGCGCGGTCCGCGGCTACAAGCCCGTCGTGGACTGGAACAACGTCGAGGAGGAGTACGTGCGCGCCGAGGTCGAACTCAACGTCGAACTCGACCGCGAGACTAGCTACGCCGACATCGCGCGCCGCATCGCGCGCTACCCCGCGGTCGACTCGCTGAAACTCGTCTCCGGCAACTACGACTTCGCGGTCGACGTGCAGGGCCCCTCGATGCAGGAGGTGTCCCAGTTCGTCTCCGAACAGATCGCGCCGATCCCGGAGGTCACCCAGACGGTGACCCACTTCGTCATGGAGACGTACAAGGACAGCGGCATCGAGTTCGACGACTACGACGAGGACGACCGCCTGTCGGTCTCGCCATGAGTCGGGGGTGCTGACCGTGGACATCTCCGAGCGCGCCCGCGAGACGCCGCCGTCGGGCATCCGGCGCTACTTCGAACTCGCCGAGGAGCGCGACGACATCATCTCGCTGGGCGTCGGCGAACCCGACTTCAGCGCGCCGTGGGCCGCCCGACAGGCCGCCATTGACTCCCTCGAACGGGGGCGGACCTCCTACACCGCCAACCGCGGCCGCCGCGAACTCCGCGAGCGCATCAGCCAGCACGTCGAGCGCTACGACCTCGCCTACGATCCCGAGGACGAGATCCTCGTCACGACCGGGGTGAGCGAGGCGGTCGACCTCGCCATGCGGGCGCTGGTCGACCCCGGCGACACCGTGGCCGTCGCCGAACCGGCCTACCTCTCGTATCCGCCGACGGCCCGCCTCGCCGGCGGCGACGTGCTGCCGGTGCCGACCCGCGAGGCCGACGACTTCGCGCTGACCTACGGGGCGCTCGACCGGGCGGGGGCCGAGGACGCCGACGTGCTGGTCTACTGCTTCCCGAACAACCCCACCGGGGCCGTGCTGACCGACGACGACCTGCGCGGCGTCGCGGACTTCGCCCGCGAGCACGACCTGACGGTGCTGGCCGACGAGGTGTACGCGGCGCTCACCTACGACGGCGAGCACCGCTCCATCGCCACACTGCCGGGGATGCGGGACCGGACCCTCGTCTTCAACGGCTTCTCGAAGGCCTACGCCATGACGGGGCTCCGACTGGGCTACGTCCTCGGGCCGGCCGAGGTCATCGACGCGATGAACCGCATCCACCAGTACACGATGCTCTCCGCGCCGACGACCGCCCAGCACGCGGCCATCGAGGCGCTCGACTCTTGTGACGACGCGGTCGCGGACATGGTCTCCCAGTACGACCGGCGCCGCCGCTTCGTGCTCTCCCGCTTCGCGGAGATGGGCCTCGACTGCTTCACCGCCCGCGGCGCCTTCTACGTCTTCCCGGAGATTCCGGGCGGCGACGACGAGGCCTTCGCGGAGGACCTGATCCAGGAGCAGGGGGTCGCCGTCGTCCCGGGCCGGGTCTTCGGCGACAGCGGCGCGGGCCACCTCCGGGTCACGTACGCCACCGGGATGGAGGAACTGCGCGAGTCGATGGACCGCATCGAGGCGTTCCTCGACGGGCGCTGACTCGCGGGCCTTTTCTCCCCGCGGTCCCTACGCCGTCCCGTGACAGCCGACCGCGTCAGCGCCCGCACCGATCCCGACCCCGAGGCCGCCCGCGAGGCCGTCGCCGACGGTACCGCACGCGAGGCCGTCGTGACCGTCTTCGGCCGCTGCGAGGTCGAGTACGACGGCCGCGCGTCCTCCTATCTCGGTCCCGGCGACCGCCTCGTCGTCCTCAAGCCCGACGGCACCCTGCTGGTCCACACCGAGGAGCAGCGGACGCCCGTGAACTGGCAGCCCCCCGGCTCCGAGCACGAGGCCACCGTCGAAGACGACTCGCTCGTCGTCACCGGCGTCCGCGAGTCGCCCGACGAGCGCATCGTCGTTCGCTTCGCGGACGTGCATCAGGTCTCGACGCTCGCGATGGCCGACGAGCGCGACCTCGAACTCGTCGGCACCGAGGCCGACCTCAAGCAGCATCTCCTCGACGACCCGGACCGCATCGAGGAGGGGTTCCGGCCGCTCGCGACCGAGCGGGAGACGCCCGCGGGCGCCGTGGACATCTACGGCGAGGACGCCGACGGCGACCCGGTCGTCGTGGAACTGAAGCGGCGGCGCGTGGGCCCGGACGCCGTCGGCCAACTCGACCGCTACGTGACCGCCCTCGACCGGGACCTCCACGCCGACGCGACCGTTCGGGGCATCCTCGTCGCGCCCTCCGTCACCGACCGCGCCGCCGCGCTCCTCGACGAGCACGGCCTCTCTTTCGTCTCCGTGGACCCCGCCGCGGACCTCGACGCGCCCCGCGCGGAGTGAGCTACCCGCCGCGGCCCAGCGTCAGCACGGGCACCCGGACGGTGCGCAGCGCGGTCTCCGCCACGCTCCCGAGGAGGACCCGCTCGACCCCCTGCCGGCCGGTGGTCCCCATCGCGAGCAGGTCGGCGCCCACGGCGTCGACGTGCGCCCGAATCTCGTCGCCGGGGTCGCCGACGACGACGTGTTCCTCGGACTCGACGCCGCGCGTCTCCGCCTCGGCCGCGAGGTCGGAGACGGCGGTCCGCGAGTGCTCCTCGGACTCCGTGGCGGCAAGCGAGGACCGCACGTCCGGGCCGAGGGCGGCGTCGTCGACGATGGAGAGCAGGTGGGTCTGCGCCCCGAGCGCGGCGGCGAGGTCGAGGGCGTGTCGGCCCGCGCGCGTCGCCGCGTCGCTGCCGTCCGTCGGGATGAGGATCGTCTCGTAGGGGAAGTTGAGGCGCTCGTCGTCCGCGAGGCGCGCGGTGAGCACCGGAACCTCGGCGAGGCGCACGACCTTCTCGGTGACGCTGCCCCGCAGGAAGCGGGTCAGTCCCGCGCGGCCGTGGGTCGCGGTCACGATCAGGTCGTGGCCGTACTCCTCGGCGTAGTCGACGATGGTCGGCGCGGGATTGCCTTGCACCACGTCGTCGGCCACGTCGAGGCCGTGGCCCGCGAAGGCGTCGACCGCCGACGCGACGATCCCCTCGCCCTCGGATTCGAGCGCGTCGACCGTCTCGCCCTCGATCACCGTCACGCTGTCCCGCGTCGAGTCGGCCACGTAGAGCACGGTCACGTCGGCGTCGGCCCACGACGCGATGTCCGCGACGTGATCGATGACTTCGCTCGCGCCGGCGCTCCCGTCGACGGGCACCAAGATGTCGTCGTACATCACGGGTCGATTTGGCCCGCCGACTTGAATGGTTTTCCGCCGTCAGAGCTCGCGCTTGAGTCGGCTCAGCAGTTCGAGGGCCTCGAGGGGCGTCGTCTCCGCGATGGTCCGCTCGCGCAGTTCGGAGAGCGCGTCGCTCTCGACCGGTGCGCGCTCCTCGCCAGCGGCGTCGCCGCGCTCGTCCCCCTCCGCCTCGGCCAGCAGGTCCCGAGCGCGCGCCACCACGGCGTCGGGGACGCCCGCGGCCTCGGCCACGTCCACGCCGTAGGAGGAGTCGGTCGCGCCCGGCCGGATCTCGTGGTCGAAGCTGATCTCGGCGCCCGAGCGGTCGGCGTCGAAGTGACGGTTCGTCGCCGCCGGCAGGCGGTCGGCGACCGCGGTGAGTTCGTGGTGGTGCGTGGCGAACAGCGCGGTCGCGCCCACCTCGTCGTGGAGGTACTCGGTGACGGCGCGGGCGATGGCGAGGCCGTCCACCGTCGACGTGCCCCGGCCCACCTCGTCGAGCAGGACCAGCGAGTCCGCCGAGGCGGTGTGGAGGATGTCCGTGAGTTCGGTCATCTCGACCATGAACGTCGACCGGCCGCCCGCGATGTCGTCGCTCGCGCCGACCCGGGTGTAGATCCGGTCCACGATCCGCAGGTCGGCGGCCCGGGCCGGGACGAAGCTTCCGACCTGCGCGAGCAGGCAGAGCAGCGCGACCTGCCGCATGTAGGTCGACTTCCCCGACATGTTGGGGCCGGTCACGACCGCGATTCGCCCGTCGCCGCCGAGGCGGGTGTCGTTGGGCACGAAGGAGTCCTCGACCCGCTCGACGACCGGGTGCCGGCCGGCCTCGATGTGGATGCCGTCGCCGCCGACGCCGGGCCGGCAGTAGTCGTGCGCGACGGCCACCTCGGCGAGGGCGACCAGCACGTCGAGTCGGGCCAGTCGCTCCGCGAGGGCCTGCACCCGGTCGGCCTCGGCGGCCACGTCGGCGCGCACCGACCGGAACAGGTCGTGCTCGCGGGCGTCGGCGCGCTGCTCGGCGCGCAGGATCTCGTCCTCGCGCTCCTTCAGGTCGGGCGTGTAGTAGCGCTCGGCGTTCTTCAACGTCTGCCGGCGCGTGTAGTCGTCGGGGACGGCGTCGAGGTTCGGCTTCGTGACCTCGATGTAGTAGCCGTGGACGGAGTTGAACCCGACCTTCAGCGAGTCGACGCCGGTGCGCTCGCGCTCCCGGGCTTCGAGGCGCTCGACCCACTCGCGCCCCTCGCGCTCGGTCCGCCGGAGCGCGTCGAGGTCCTCGTCGAACCCCTCGGCGATGACGCCGCCCTCGGTGATCTCTGCGGGTGGGTCCTCCGGGATGGCGTCGTCGATCAGATCGCGCACGTCCGCCATCTCGTCGAGGTCCTCGCGGAGGCCCGCGAGCGCGTCGCTCTCCGCGTCCGCGAGGGCCGCGCGCACGTCGGGCACCACGTCGAGGGTGTCTTTCAGCGCCAGCAGGTCGCGGGCGTTCGCCCGGCCCCGGGAGACGCGGGTGATCAGTCGCTCCAGGTCGTACACCTCCGCGAGGCGGGCGTGGAGCGTCTCGCGCGTCTGGACCGCGCCAGCCAGTTCCTCGACGGCGTCGAGGCGCGTCTCGATGCGCTCGGCGTCGAGGAGCGGGCGCCGCAGCCAGTCTTTGAGCTTTCGGCTCCCGAGCGCCGAGGCGGTCTCGTCGATCACGTCCACGAGGGTCCCGTCCTCGCCGCCGCCGACGGCCCGGCGCTCGAACAGTTCGAGGCTCCGCAGGGCGACCCCGTCGAGGTGCATGTGCTCGCCCGGTTCGTAGCGGGTCAGCCGGTCGAGGTAGTCGAGGCGACCGTCCTCGCCGCCGCGGACGTACTCCGCGTAAGCCAGCAGCGCGCCGACCGCGCGCGTCTCCGCGTCGCTGTCGAGGACCGCGTTGGGCGCGGGGACGTGGGACTCGACCCGCTCTCGGGCCGCCTCGCGCTCGAACACGGCAGGGTCGTAGCCCGTCACCATGCAGTCGTCCGGGAACGGTTCGGCCGTGGCCTCCGGCGCGACGATGGCCTCGGCGGGCCCGAACCGCTGCACCTCGTCGGCGACGGCGCCCGTCGAGGGGACGCTCGTGACGAGGAAGTCGCCGGTGGACACGTCGAGGAACGCCAGCGCGCCGTCGCCGGCGTGGCTGGCGACGTAGTTGTTGTCGTCGGTGTCGAGCAGTTCGGCCTCGGTGAGCGTGCCCGGCGTGAGGATGCGGGTCACCGCCCGGTCGACGACGCCCGTGGCCTCGTCGGGGTCCTCGACCTGGTCGGCGATGGCGACCCGGTAGCCCGCCGCCAGCAGGTCCTCGACGTAGGACTCGGCGCCGTCGATGGGGATGCCCGCCATCGCGTACTCGCCGGTGGAGTCCTCGCGCTGGGTGAGAGTCACGTCCAGCAGGCGGGCCGTGATCGCGGCGGCCTCGCAGAACGCCTCGTAGAAGTCCCCGACCTGAAACAGGACCAGCGCGTCGTCGTAGTCGGCACAGAGGTCGTGGTACTGCGCCATCATCGGCGTCAGGTCCTCGCGTCGCTCGGCCATCTTGGCCGGCGGCCCGAGGGCGGCGTCCCGGTCGGGGACGCCGTCGAACGTCGCGTCCGCGCTCATGTGCGTCCCACCGTGCCACGGGCGGTTATATCTCTCGCGTCGCGACCACCGGAACCCCTATGCGGGGCGGCGGCGAGCGTGGGCACATGCGACAGCACGGGGAGCGGTGATGCTGGCTGACGCCTTCGTCCGCGTCGCCGGCGAGAACCGCGTCCTGCAGGCACTCCTCGGGGGCATCGTCATCGCCGCGTTCAACACGCTCGGCGCGGCGCTCGTCCTCGTCTGGCGGAACCCCACCGAGCGAGCGCTCGACGCGGCGCTCGGCTTCGCCGCCGGCGTGATGCTCTCCGCGAGTTTCACGAGCCTGATACTCCCCGGCATCGACTTCGCGTCGGACCCCGGCTACGCCGCCTACGCGCCGCTCGGCGTCGATCTGGTCGGCGTCTACCCCGTCGTGATCGGCTTCGTCCTCGGCGTCGCCCTCCTGGATCGCGCCGACGCGTGGGTCCCCCACGTCCACTACGTCGTCACCGGGCGCCAGCGCGGCGACGCCAACCGGGCCGGCGAGACCGTCGTCGATGAGTCCCGGCTCTCGGGCCTGCTGCTGTTCATCGTCGCGATCACCCTCCACAACGTGCCCGAGGGCCTCGCGGTCGGCGTCGCCTTCGGCGCGGGCGATCTCGGCAACGCCTTGGGCCTGATGCTCGCCATCGGCCTCCAGAACGTGCCCGAGGGCCTCGCGGTGTCCGTGGCCGCGATCAACGCGGGCCTCGGGCGTCTCTTCTACGCCGCCGTCGCCGGAATTCGGGCCGGCGCCGTCGAGATTCCGATCGCGGTGGTGGGCGCCGTCGCCGTCGCCGCCGCGGCGCCGATCCTCCCCTACGCGATGGGGTTCGCCGCGGGCGGCATGCTGTTCGTCATCAGCGACGAGATCGTGCCCGAGACTCACGCCCGGGGCAACGAGCGCATCGCGACCATCGGGACGATGGCGGGCGTCCTCGTGATGTTGTACCTCGACGTGACGCTCGCCTAGAGCAGCACGACGACGGCGGCGACGGTCATGACTGCCTTCAGGCCGAGCAACAGGCCAAAGGCCGTCCACGCGCGGTCGCTCACGTCCGACCGTCGATCGCCCGGGGTCCTATATCCGTCCCCGAACGGTCCTAATACGTCCTAATACAGTATGGTCTCTGAAATCGTCCCCTACGACACGCTTATATGCTATCACGTCCTCGGACCATGTGTGAAGGTCACACACGACACACCGTCGCCGGCGTAGGAGGCACCGACCGACGACCGCCCGCGATCCAAGGCACATGACATATACACCGCGATAACGCGACTGGCGCGTCGCTGACAGACCACACCCAATCCCACACACATGACATATACACCGCGATAATCCGACCGAACTCCACCCGGCCCGTGGCCGGCCGACCCGCCGGCTGATCCGTCTGCCATCACCGCACACCGCTCGCGTCCGCCCGCCGGACGCGCTTTTCGCCGCTCAGTTGACGTCGACGACTTCGAGTTCGAATGTCAGCCGCTCGCCCGCGAGTTCCGGATTGAAGTCGACGCGCACGGTCTCCTCGTCGACGTGGACGATCTCGCCGCGCTGGCCGTTCTGCGCTTCGAGGTACAGGCCCTCCTCGAGTTCGCCGCCGAGGAGGTCACGGAGCTCCGCGGTCTCGAACTCCTGGACGCGCTCCTCGCTCCACTCGCCGTAGGCCTCCTCCGGCGGGATCTCGACGGTCTCCTCGGCGCCCGCCTCGAGACCAACGAGGGCGTCCTCCATGCCGGCGATGACCTCGCCGGCGCCCACGTCGACCGTGAGGGGCGCGTACTCGCGGTCGGGCTGGGCCTCCGCCAGCCCCTCCTCCTCTGCGACAGCCGCTCGTGTGGTGTCGAAGACAGTTCCGTCGTCGAGGCGACCCGTGTACTCGATGGCGACAGCGTCGCCGGTCGTGATCGTCATGGGGACGGGAGGGCCGGGGCACCGATAACCCCTTGCATCCGCGTTCCAGAAGAGTGATGCGTCGAACCGCTGTACCGTCGCCGTGTTCTCCCGATGGTGAGCGCGCGGGTCCGCTCGGCGCTCGGCGGCGATCGGGCCCTCGTCCTCGCGTCGGTCATCGCCAGCACGTTCTTCATCGGCTTCGGCGGCGGCGTCATCTACCCGATCCTGCCGAATTTGGGGTCGATTCTCGGCATCTCGCCGCTGGTGGTCGCCGTCATCCTGAGCGCGAACCGCTTCTCGCGGCTGGTCGCCAACGCGCCCGCCGGTGGGCTGGTGGACCGCGTCGGGACGCGCACGCCCTTCGTCGTGGGGATGGCGATTCAGGGCGTCTCCACGTTCGGCTACGTCGTCGCGATGCTGGCGCCGCTCCCGGAACTGTGGTTCATGGCCGCGCGGCTCCTCTGGGGCGTCGGGAGCGCACTGGTGTTCGCGACGGCCTACACCATCGCGGCGGACGTGAGCGACGGCGGTTCCCGGGGGGCGAACATGGGCCTCATCCGTGGCGGCGTCCTCTTCGGCTTCCCGACGGGCGTGGTGCTCGGGGGCGTCCTCAGCGAGGTCGCCGGCACCGTCGCCGCCTTCGCCGTCGCCACCGTCTTCGCGGTCCTCGCGAGCGCCATCGCGTTCGTGACGATCCCCGAGACCCACGTCGAGGGCGAGCGCAATCAGTCGGTGACGCCGTGGGACGTGGACACCTCGCTCCCCGCGCTGACCGTCGGGACCGTGAACTTCGCGGTGATGTTCGTCTACATCGGCGCCCTGTTCGCCACGCTCGTCCTCTTCCTCGATCGGAACGGCTTCGGCGTCTTCGGCTTCGGACCGCAGGGCTCCTCGGGGCTCTTCATGGGCGTCACCGTGGTCGCGGCGGGCCTGTCGATGTACGCCGGGGGCACGATCAGCGACCGGCGGCAGTCCCGCGTCCCGACGCTTTTGGTCTTTCTCGTCGCCACGTCGGCGGGCTTCGTGCTCCTCGCGCTCGCGGACTCGCTGGCCACGCTGGCGCTGGCCTGTGTCTTCATCGGGACAGGGCAGGGCGGCACCAGCGGTCCCCTGATGGCGCTCCTCGGGGATCTGGTGCCCGACGATCGGATGGGCCGCGCCGTCGGCACGAATAACGTCCTCGGGGACGTGGGCGGCGGCTTCGGTCCCATCGTGACGCTGCCGCTGGTCGAGCAGGTGGGCTTCTGGCCGATCTACCTCGCCTGCGCGGCGGTGCCCCTGCTCGCGACGGTGGTGCTGCTGGGCGGGGTGCGACGCGCGACGGGACAGTTCGTGCCCAGCGTCGGGGACTGACGCGGCTGGCGCTGTCGCACCTCTTTTCGTGCGCTCTGTGTTCGATTTAGAGCTGTTGCGATGAATCGGGCGGGCACAGCGTGCGTACTACTCGCTGACGTCCATCGGAGTGGGGGCATCACTATCCGAGGTCGTGCAGGAGACACGGCGCACTCCTGCAGCACTCTTTAGTACGTCGCCGAATCATCTCCCCGCTGGCGCTCCGGGCCATCCACATGTCTGATACGTATCCGACCCGCCGGCAGATGCTCGCCGCGCTCGGCTTCGCGACGACCGGTCTGATGGCCGGGTGCGGCGAAACCGCTGACTCTCGCGGTGGGACTCCCACCGCCGGAACCGAAGTCACAGACCCCCAGTCGGAGACGGCCACGACTGCTGCCGACACGGCTGGCTACTACGTCCACCCCGACGGGGCAGACGACAACGACGGGTCCAAGGAGAACCCCCTCGAGACAGTCAGCGAGGGACTGAATCGCGCACGACCGGGCGAGACCGTCCACTTGAGGCCCGGGGAGTACAACGAGGCCATCTTCTCCGTTCGTGACGGCGAGCCAGACGCGCCCATCACAATTACGGGACCAGAAGAGGCCGTCATTCGTCCGCCGCCCGAGACCTACAGCGCCGTCACGATCCGGCACGACCACATTCACCTCCGCGGGACGACCATCGACGGGCTGATCGACCCCGATACGAAGTACGAGGACTGGCGCGCGTGGGCCGGAAACTGCGTCCAGGTCAATCCCGCCAGTCGGGCCGACGAGGGCGTTTCGTACGTCCGGGGGGCGGTGGTCGAACCCGCGAAGGTGGGCAACACTCGGAACGCGGTCGTCCAAACCGCTCGAATCCGTGACGCCGTGATCGGTGGGTTCGAGGTGATCGGCCCGGCCGGAATGAAGCAGGATCCACGAGTCGCCAACCACGAAATCGGACACGTCGGAGAGATCGTCTATCTGGGGAGCCCGGCCGACACACACGAATCGGCAGGCTATCCCTACGACACGCCCGATAGATCCCGCAACGTCCGCGTCCACCACATCGACAACAGCGCGGGTCACTCCCACAACGAATTCGTCGAGGTCAAACCCGGCTGTACGAACGTGACTGTCGAGTACTGCACCGACCGGAACGCGGGGCACAACACGGAGGGACTCGTCGAGCCGGCGATTTTGATCTCGGGCAACGACTGCACGATCCGATGGAACGACGTCGGTGACTGCCCCTCCCCGATCGGGTTCAACTCCTACAAGATGGACGGGATCGAGTGGGCGCAAGACAACGCGGTCTATGGAAACCACATCCACGGGTTCGCGGCGGGCGCGTTCAACTTCCGGTCCAGAGCCGGCGTTGCAGTCGGGCCTGCGGATCAGCGCACTGTGTGTGGCAATCGGATCGAGCGCGGTGACCCGGCGGTCGAGCCGTGGGTGCCGGACGCAAACGGGTTCGACGGCCAGGTCGCCGACCGTCGAGGCCAAGCGGACGTCCGCATTCGCGTCGGCGCCGGGCCCGACGGCCACGCGTTCGATCCGCCGGTCGTGATCGTCGACCCCGGGACGACTCTCACGTGGGACTGGGTTCCGGACAGCGGCGCCCACTACGTCGTCTCCCGGGTCCGCGTCGAGTCAGCGCCCGAAACCGTCCCCGATCTCATCGAGGGGCCATACAGCACCTCCGAAACAGTCGAGGTACCGGGGATGACGCGGTACGCGTGTTACAACCACCACGACACGGGCATGCGGAGCGCTGTCGTCGTCGCAGCGGACGCGGATCGGTTCGACTACGCAACCGGGGCCTGTGCTTCGTCGATCCCAGACAGCGACGCGGTCGGACACACTGGCGGCGATGCCTCAGACGGCTGAGGCGGATGGAGTTCCGCTGGCCATCCTCATCCAGTCCTCTCGGCCCGACTCAGCGCCACGGACTGTCACCACCGGTGTGTCCGACTCCCGTTCCGTCGGGGAGTTCCGCCGAACACTCCGTTTCGGGATCGCCACTCGTGGCCCCCCGAATGTCATTGCCGCAGATGTGTCGCTGAGCGTCTTTGGTCGCGTCATCTAACGCGATGGCCTCCCCGCCGAAGTCGTAGATCTCGTTGCCATAGATCTCGTTGTCCGTCGCAATCTCGTCCACGACTTCTTGCGTGAATCCGTACTCCGGGAACAGCTGGTCGGACCCCGGTTTGTACACTTCGATGCCATTTCCGGCGCCGTTGGCCAACCGGTTCCATCGAATCGTGCAGTCGTGGCCCCGGACGTGAATTGACTGTGGACTGAACGGATCGGCATTCGCCGAGCCGCCCCCGTCGGTACAGTACTCGATCGTGATGTTTCGCGTTCCGTCCTTACAGTCGACCATCTCGGCGTGGTGGTACCCCTCGCTGTTGTCGATGTGGTGAATGTGGATGTTCCGAGTTTGATCGTACGTGTCCCAGTGGTAGCCCTCGGCACCGTCTGCGTACACCTGCAGTGGCTGTCCAACGTACAGAATCTCACCGATATGCGACTGCGTGTCGCCGTGGAGGTACTGGACACCGGCCGGGCCGATCACCTCGAACGGGCCGAACTCGCTGTCTTTCGTGTGCACGACACTGACGAGCGCTCGCCGCGTATTTCCGATTCCGGCCGGCGCGAACACGACGTCTTCGAGATACGCGTCGGAGTCCGGATCGGGCGCGACCTGGACGAGCCGTTTCGTGTATGAACCGGGCTGCTTCGGCGCGTCAGGGGTGTGCAGTCCGGTGATCGTGAATCCCGTGAGCCGGTAGTGCGAGTGTTGAATCTTCACCGGATAGTAGAACTCTTCGTCGATGCGTTCCGTCGGTCGCACCACCGCGTCCATCGACCCGGTGATAGTGATCGGGTTGTCGGGCTCGGCCGGGGTTATCGTCACGAGGCGCTGCCGGTATTCGCCCGGTTTCAGATACACGGTTTCACCGGGTTGCACGGCACTGAGGGCCGCCGTGAGCGTCCGCATCGGCTCGTCGTCGGTCCCGGGGTCACTATCGTCGCCGTCGGGAGCGACGTAGATCGTCTCTCCCGTCCGTTCCTCGGTCCTCTGTTCTGTTTCGACGGCAGTCTCCTCCCCCTCTTCAAATATCAAATAAATATTTAAGCTAAAATCCATCACACTACCAACCACGCTTGAAAAGTAGTGGTCAAAGGATATAATTGTTGTATAACTCGCAGTGGTCATCTAACCGGTTTCGCCGGTCTCAATTCAATCATATAGAGTTTTGAACTTCTTCACTCAAACTTTTAGCTGATTGAAGATGTGGTTGATGTCATTCCGATCCCCGACTGATTCTGACTGTAATTAGATATTGAGGCCTGCAATAACGCTTTCAGCCATGGTACACGAGCGAAAATAAACAGAGGATGTTCGATGTGCGTTCTTTGTGAGTTTCCGAAGGAAAATATGAATACGGTCTCATATATGGGGTTAATATCCCGACAAGAACCATTAGTTTCGGGATCGACAGTAATCCTCTCTCCACCACCAACACCGGCGACCGCGAAGATATTTCTTACCGGACTGAATTACAACATTGAACAAGACGAAGCATTAGTGAAGGGGCAAGAGAAAACGGATAGGATGATGCTCGCTACTCGGTGGGTGAGATAGCGATAGAGACTGGGACGCCCCCAATCGTCTCGGATATCGATGTGGCCGGATCCTCCAGCGAATCGACGATCTTCTTAGATCGAGTCTCGGTTGCGATCGACGACAACTTGTCCGCCAAAAGTGAATTTAAATGATCGTCCTCTACATCGACGGAGGTGACAATAGTTGCGTCGACATCTAAGTCGAGGTCCTTGCGCAGTTGTTGGACCCGTCGTACTACCTCGTTGGCGTACCCCTCTGCACGGAGTTCGTCGTTGAGTTCCGTGTCAACGTAGACGATGCCGTTCTCGAACGTCGACGAAAGAATCTCGTCGGGCGTCTTGCGGACGAACGACACCATCGACTCATTAACTTCATATGACTTTCCCTCGACCTCGATAGTCGACATGTCGCGAAATTGATCGCGTGTGAGTTCTGACAATACGTCTGCGACGGTCTTCGAGTCATCGCCGAACTTGGGTCCCAGTTCGCTCATCTCGGGCTCAACCTGCCAAGTGACCTCCTCAAACTCGTCAGTAGTAGTCTCGACCCGGTTGGCATTCAGCCGGTCGGCAAGGATCGGAGCGAGCGCTTCAATATCCGCGATAACTTCATCGTCACCGCTAACAATGACGCGTTCCACCGGCCATCGGAGCCCGCGCTCGCCTTGCTGGCGTGCGTGGGACCCGGCTTCCTCAACGTCCCGGAGCGTCTCCATTTGTCGCTCCAGTTCCTCGTCCCGCAGTGATTTCTCGGTATTGGGCCAGGAAAGCATATGGACAGTCCCCTCATTTCCATCTATTTCCTGATAGATGGCTTCGGTAATGAAGGGTGTGAACGGCGCGAGCAGGCGGGTCGACTGGGAGAGAACGTGCACCATCGTTGCGTAGGCCGCCTGCTTCGTGGGGGAGTCAATTTCCTCCCAGACACGCGAACGTATCGTTTGGATGTAGAACCGCGAGAAGTCCTCAGTCAGGAAGTCTACGATCGTATTAACCGCCTCGTGACTGGCGTATCGCTCCATAGCCTCGGTCATCTCGGCGGTTACTGTCTCTAGGCGCGAGAGGACCCATTCGTCGATCACCTCGAGGTCGGCGTCGTTGACTGACAGCGAGGTGGGGTCGATGTCGTCGATAGACATATACTGATCAGCGAACTGAAACGAGTTCCAAATGACGTTGAGAGAACGCTGGGCGTTCGCAATACCGTCCCAACTGAAGTCAATATCGACGCCTTGGGGGTCCTGCGAGAGCAGGTACAGCCGTGTAGCGTCGGCACCATAGCGCTCCCGGGCGTTTGTTGGCTCGACGATGTTACCAACGGATTTCGACATCTTATCCCCCTCGGCGTCATTAAGGAACCCGTGCATGATAACGTCCTGATAGGGAGCCTGGTCAAACGCGGCGACGCCTACTTCGAGTTGCGACCAGAACCAGCCCCGTGTTTGGTCGTGGGCTTCGATGATTAGGTCGGCCGGCCACAGGTCGTCAAAAGTCTCCTGGTCCGCAGGGAAACCAATTGACGCAAGGTGGGCGACGCCTGACTCGAACCAGACGTCGAAGATATCGTTGATTCGACGGTATGTCTTCCCGTCTTCAGTGATCGTAATTTCGTCTACTACCGGTCGATGGAGGTCAATAGCGTTGGGGTCGACTTCTTGGTCAGCCCGTTCAGCCAATTCCTCGGCCGACGCAACAGTAATGTACTCTTCTCGGGGTCCGTCCTCAGACACCCAGATCGGGATCGGAATGCCCCAGTAACGCTGCCGGGAGAAACACCAGTCCCGGGCGCCCTCGACCCAGTTTCGGAAGCGGTTGTCCCGCGCCCATTGGGGGTGCCAGTCAGTCTCTTCCATCTGCTCAATGAGGACATCCTTCTTGTCGGTAATCCGGATGAACCACTGGTCCGTCGCCCGCAGGACGATTTCGCTATCACATCGCCAACAGTGTCCATAGCGGTGTTTGGTTCGCCCGGAGGCAAGCAACGTCCCGTTCGCGTCTAGATCGTCGAGTACCAGTGCATTCGCAGATCCATCTTCGAACCCTTGGGTGATGCGAGCACCCGCGTACTCGCCGGCTTCTTCGGTGTAGAACCCGCTGTCATCGACGGGCGAGAACGCGGTAAAGCCCACCTCTTTGCCGAACTCGTAGTCTTCTTCACCGTGGCCCGGTGCAGAGTGGATGATGCCGGTCTTGTCAGCCGTCACGAAGTCGGTCGCGTAGACGCGATGAACCTCGTCTTCCTCGTGAAGTTTCGCCTGGTCCGGAATCTGCGATTTGAGTGGGTGCGTGTACTTCGATCCCGTCAGCTCCTCGCCGGGGAACGACTCCAACACTTCGACGTCTGTAAGGTTGCCGACCTTACTAACATGGTCGACGCACTCCTCAGCGACTATTAGCTCTTCTGTCCCCGCCTCACCTATGGCTCTGATCCGGACGTACTCAAGGTCACCATCGACCGCAGCGTACTGATTCGCGGGGATCGTCCATGGTGTCGTCGTCCAAATCACGAGCGACGCATTATTGTTGACGAGTGGGAATTTTACGTAGATAGACGGCGACTCGATGTCATCATACTCAACCTCCGCGTCGGCTAGCGCAGTCTCACAGCGCGGACACCAGTTGGTAACTCGGTCAGAAGGGTCAACCAGCCCGTTATCGTCAATCCTATCGAAGGCCCACCAAGCAGCTTCTATGTACTCGGTCGACGACGTCTGGTAGGCGTTGTCCCAATCCATCCAGACGCCCAGCGATCGAAAATCCGACTCCATTTCTTCCAAATAGTGCTGGGAAAACTCCTTGCACCGCTCAATAAACTCCTCCACGCCCAGATTTATGATATCTGTCTTCGTCTCAAATCCGAGGTCCTCCTCAACTTTCGTCTCAATTGGGAGGCCATGCATGTCGAATCCTGGGCGATCCGTGACATCGTGGCCCCGCATCCGGAGATACCTAATCATCTGGTCTTTCAGAGTCTTGTTCCACCCGGTTCCCAAGTGAGTGGTTCCAGACACATATGGTGGACCGTCAAGAAAGTAGTATGACGGATCGTCTACATGTGCCTTTTTTGTCTTCTTATAAGCGTCCACCTCATCCCAGTAGTTCTCGACAGTAGACTCCAGAGAGTCAGTGTCGTACTCATCCTGAAATTCGGGCATAAGAATAGTTGGCACCGTTTCCACTTAAACCCAAAGATTTGCTGTCAGTATTGGGGCTGCCCAGTTAGTGTGAATATACCGACTTTTTCGCGGGCTTCGTCCTGGAAATGTAGCAGAGATCAATTATAGGACATGATGATAGAAACAATATACGTTTCTCTATCCGTCGATGTTTGAATCTATGGCATATTCGACTGAAGGCATCATAAGGAGTGAAAATAGCAGATGTAATGAAAAGTGGTCGGAATTACTTCTGTCCATATAGCTTTGATAGAATTCCCATACCTTATCTTGATTTATAAAGTCAAAGTGACGTAAAATATCACGCTTTTCTTCGAGTGTATCTTCAGTAAATGATCCATACCGTATGCGTTCTTGGAGGTCTCCCCAAGATCCCTGATTTAGCCATGGTAACGTTCTTATATCAATTAAAAGTTCCTGATTATGAGTTCTTTTCGATCTTCGTGCCCGATGTATATATGGCGGATTATACAAAGGCACCTTTGATAACCCGTGTGGAAGTCGGGAAAAAGGCTTATTCAACTCTGAAATAGCATCTTTAATTATATTATTATTGATTAAGTGATTTTTAGGAATGTCGAGATACAAATCAATTAGTTCATCGCTACCGAGAGGGTGCAACCAAGGCGCAGTAGATTGTATACAATTAATATATCCTTGATCGGCTGAACTTCTGTGGAAAAATGGGAGATGTGACATAACTGCATCATTTATGTTGTTGAACTTAATACCGTGGTCCACCACTTCCCCATTATTTCTATATATTTTGTTTTCAAATCCGTCATCATAGCCGACTGTGAAATCGAAAAAGTTTGCAGTCGCATAGGAGCCTTTTTTCCATTCCTTGTATTCTTCAATATTACTTATTGGCTTCGAGCTTACAAAAATACTACCGAGAGGCCCAGGTAAATCAGAAGAAGTTGGTAATTGGGTTCCGTCCCAAAGTGTATCACCAAAGTGTCCTGTCATTAACGCATCTACTTCGTCTTGTAATTTCTCTCGGAATCCAATTATATGGCCTTGAGTATATGTTCCTGCAAAGTCAAGAAGTTCAGGTACTTCTTGAAGTTTCTTTTCTTCATGGTTTTTACCCCTAGTTAGAATCTCTAATTCAATATCAGTCATATGTGCTAACCTCTGAACAATTCTTGTTTCGCGGTTCATCCAGTCTGATAAATGATATGCCTTCACATTATTCACATTTAGATCATCTATAATACCCAGGATTAGTCTTGAGTCACTTCCAGCACTCAGTAATAACCCAACCTGTTCAAACCTTCTACAAAGTGATTTTACACAAGATTTCAGCCTATTTAGGAACTCTTGGATTAGTTCATCATATGTTATCTCTATCTCATTATGTGTTGGACGCCAGTATTGGTTTGTTTCGCATTCATACCGAGAGATTTTTAATGATAGTATTGTTGCGGGACATAATCCCATGATATCTCTGAATGGAGTTCGATTGCCAAAATTTCGGAAATAATTGAGATATTCTAAGATGGCAGAGGGGTTTAAGTCTGGATCTATATCAGTCCCTTCTATTAATGGCTGTAACCGAGTGCTGAATACAAGCCCTTTATTATTAAGATGGTAGTATATGCTTTGAGACGATATTTTATCGGTTATTAAATATAGGTTTCTTTCGCTCTTGTCGCGGAAAACCGCTGAGTACCTGCCTTTTAGAAATGAAAATATTTCTGTACCGATGGCCTTATACCCATCAATAATCTCCTTTAAGATACTACTTGAATTTTGCTGCCAGCCATGATCGGCCTCAGTCCAGTCTGCATTCCCACAAAAATATAGATTATACATGCCAGAATCGTCACCATATGTCTTGAAAATGTCCCCTACCCCACCAATAGAAAGCCCGTTTTGTTTGACTATATGGTGCTGATTGCTAATACTTGATCTTTTCAAGATGTATGTTATGTCACACGAGCGGTTTCCAATAGCACCGCAAATCGCTGGCATAAACAATAATCATAACTACTTCGTCAAATGTTTTTTGGTGTCAAACATGATTGAGGATTCGGCCTGGTTCAACGAACAAGGTCTGTGTTACACGTAAACGTCGATATCTTCTCGAGGATACCCCAAAGCTATGGATTTCAAAGCGGGTCTTGAGAAGAATTCTGCCGGAGCTCCTGCTTCAGTCGTACAATAAATGAACGAGTTGCGAAGTAGGGAAGCGCGGCCGCAGTAAACGAAATATAGAGCACACCGATAATTCCTGCATAATCCTGAGGCACTAATGAAAGGCACCCATCCCTAGTGTGAGGGAAACTAATACAGTTACATGAACCAGATGGTTGGTGTACGAGTCAGGGATATCACCATCAGTGAGAAGGGTGTCGTACTCTTCGACCTCAATGAATGGGTAGAAGTAGAGCAGGATTGCGGTACCCGTCGTCAACCCAGCTGAGACCAAACCACTTGTGAAGTTCAGTATTACCAGTAGGTTCAGCGAAAGGAGTATCCAACCAGACAGATGAATGAAAAACAGTCGACCCAAGTTTGGTACTAGTTCAAATCCCAGCGCTGTCCCACGGCCGAGAATTTCGATTGGCGAACGGTTTTGCTCAGCAATCGTATCTGCGGGAATTGCATCACGAGCGATGTTAGCCAGTTCAACGACCAGGAGAAATAGAATCGGGACGAAGACGGCGATCGAATCTATTGAAACCATGTCTTAGTCCAGTGGTTTGCTTCTGTGATTAAGCCATTCATCTATCAGTTCTTCAACTAAATGCTTCGCTTCATGATGCTCCATTGGATTCGATGGAGCTGGGACTGCCTCTACTCCAGTCTCGCCCCTTCTCCAATTGCGTCTTTACTGTTGGCAGTCTGTTTGAACAGGGCTTTCTCCTAACTGGACCACCATCCACCGTATACCATTATTAAAGACGAGTGCTACTGAAGAGCAAGGCCCATCGATTACAATGCCTCAACCAGCTATCACGGCAATAGACTCAGCCTAGATATCATCGGAGCCACACTAATCGCAATACCCGATGCACGAACCTTGTTAACCCAGTTCTCCACAGTCGCACTACGAGCAGCTCGCGACCGTATGGTCCTGATTGGAGCTCAGCAGGGAGATACTGGTTTCGACACACTACGTGAAATCCTGGATGAGATTGAACCTATAGCCGAGTTCGGCGCAAACCATGGCGGAGAAGAATACGTTGAGATCCAGGTCAATTCCCTCAGCGGAGTGCAAACAACAGAAACGAGCGAACACGATGAGTTCAGTTGGGGAGACCGGTACGTCGAAGCACGATACGAAGAAAACGGGGGATGGGACAAAACCGACTTCTACGATATCCAGGAAGTGTTCGATGTAATCGCAGCAAAAGAACGCCCCCATATCGCACAATTCCGACTATACGGACTGCTAATCCTCCTCTGCGGATTCACTTTCCAACTACTGGCAACACTCGAATCCAATCCAATACTCCCTGGAGCAGTCGCAGTGATAACATTGGCAGCGTGTCTTGCGATCTACACCCACCGAGACCGATTAGAATAGCGTATCTAGGATCTATAGTAGATGGAACCACTACCTCTGAGCGATTTTCTCTCTCAATTTTGGGGCATATTAAAACGGGTGTGATCCTAGTAAATAGGAGACACCCTTCACCAATAGTCGGAAATAGGTTCTTCACGCCAAGTTCGTCGAATACTTCTATAGCTCTTCCGGCGTTGATAACGTCCACTACAGGGATCAGCATCCTGATATCGCCTGACCTGAAATACCGGTTTGTCTCCTCCCTAGTTGTGGCAATCCGGGAAAATAGGGGGTGTGCTTCTCTTGCATGAGCGATCGACATCTCACTTTCAGGAGCTTCGTCGAGACTCAGTCGTTCACCGTGCCGCGTCAATCCGGATCGCCATTCAGAAAGCTGATCCTCGAAATCACTATGCAGGTCTAAGAATTCAGAGAGAAGCTGCTCATACCGCATTATATCATACTGATCGATTTTTACTGCTGTGCTTCTGTGTTCTCCATTAAGACAATATACTGTCTGTATTCTCAAATGAATACCGACGCCGAGGACCAAGTAAACCTGAGAGAGCACCCCACTTTAATTGAATATAGCAAGCTGATCTCCACTGGAACACTCAAACAAAGGGAAGAGAGAATCTGAATCCCTCCAAACCGTTTATACTTTAGGAAGGGGGGACAGGAGGGTTCGGCCCGGTTTTAATTAGTAAGAGTGTCATTTCCCAAGACGGAAAATGAGGTCCACAAAGAGGTTAGAACAGTTTTTCAGAAAGTTTGTTTCCGAAACGCCGAATTGGGCCATAGCGGGGATGTTGCTGATTACTGGACTGTTTGGTTGGTTCCTCAAACACTCCAGCTACGTCCGTCATCTCGGGGGTCTGGTTGTGGCTGCAATCTTAGTCAACGCCTTCTACGATTCGGATATGATTACAAAGAAGACCAGTAAGACTCGGACCCAGCTATTGTTGATTTGGTCAGCAGCCGCTGGTCTCGTCGCAAGCGCAATCTTCCAGGACTGGATTACCGATTTAGTCGGAGAAATCACTGTTATTCAGATATTTGGTATTATTGTCCTAGTCAGTCGTCTTGGGGTGAATATCACCAGATTTGATGATCACCGTAACTCGGCAGTGATTCTTGACGGTAGTGTTGATACCAGAGCGATGTATGTTTCAGGGTTGACTGCAATCCTGTTCCCCGAACTACTCCAGTATCTTTGGCTCGGTCAGGACTATTTTTGGATGCCATGGTTGAGCCTCGCTGCATCGTGTCTAAGCTTTGGGCGAATCACTGTTTTGGCTGCATCCTGCGAGCCAGGTCGCGGCGAGTACGGCACTGGTTTTCTGAAGTAGTTTGCGACGGTTCAAAACGAGAGTCCACCCCAGGGAAGTTGTTACTTGGAAATAACGTCGAACACTGATTTAAAACTGGGGTTGGTTTCCGCGGGAAACGGAGGCATACGAAACAAGGTTAGAACCGAGGCGTGAACAAGTACCACTTCACACCAGCTACAGATGAACCTAAAACAGTCTGGGTAATCGCCTGTTCTACCGAAGTGGCCGGAAGATATTTCGTGACAAAATAATCTGCCGCCATAGCTACAAAGTTACCATCCAGAAAGTGAGGGAAGGCGTTCAGCACTGCGAGAACCCCGGCTCCAAAGATGTAGAACGATACCGGATTCGTGACCGGCCCTTTGACAATGTACTTGAGCATCCCCACCAGGTAATTCATTCTTCATCCCCCGATTCTTCATCAAACTCAGCGTCACCAGTCAACTCCTCCTTCACACCGGAATCAACAGACTTGTCGGAGCCCGCGAGGTCAGCCTTCCCCGTGAGTTCTTCCTTCGCCTTTTCCGTAGTGCTGATCTCGTCATAGATTGAGTCATCCAGCTTGCGGTACCAATAATCGGTGAGCTCCGGATTATCCTGATTCAAGTCTCTATGCCGGTTTGCAAGAGTTTCGAACCGGTCCTCCATCGCTTCTAACCCGGTATCCTCATCCGCTAACTCCAAATTGATGTAGTCGAGAAACTCGTCGAAAAGCCGGTGATGAGAATTGGCTGCCTTGTAGTAATCCTTCGCCTTCGCACCCGGATCTATCATTCGCCGAAACGCCGAGAGGCTCGCAGTCAAAATCGCCAACGCGACCAAGCCGTAATGCGGGAACTCGTTCCATACAAGCCCGAACGCAAGGACACCGGAGACCCAGAAGATCGCATAGTCTGAAAGCCGATCCATTCGGGCGTAGAAATCAGCAGCCCGAAAGTACGCCTTGTACGTCCACAAAACACTATCAGCCTCATTCGCCACCCTGCTCCGAAGCCGTTCATGGGCCTCGTAATCAAAATCGCCGCTCATATCTAGATATCACCGAAGTAAAACATTGTTTAGTTGAACCCCTCCCCATACACGCCCTGGAGAACTTCTTTCGCTTCCTCGGTTTTACCCTGCTTCTTCAGATGCCGTGCTTCATTCAGCTTTTCCCGCATCCTCTGAGCCTTGCGAGCAGCTTCCTTCCTCTCGCCTCGGCTCATACCCTTATCGACAGCTTCGTTGTAAATCGGCTCCCGCGTGGTGTCCTTCATCTTGTTTGGGAGGGTGTCCGTGAAATCCCGGACAAGCTCCTCTTTCGAGTCAGGTACCGGCTGACCCGTTTCCGACTTCTGCTGAAAGTAGTTGTAAACCATAACCTCCATCGTATAGGACCTGACAGGAACGTCGTTATTGTCAGCCCATTTCTTCATCGTCCGGCTAAGATCAGAGACCTTGCCGCTGTGAGCTTGATCTCTCGCCTCGAACTGGTTCTTGTACGCCCGCGGATTAGTGCCCTGCCAAGACTGCTCACCATGCGTGTCCGGGATCGCGTACCCGTCGCTCGCATCAGTAAACAGATTCCAGCCGTCCTTCGGATGGTCCGCGTGCGGTACCTCGTTATTCTCAAATGCCGGAACTACCTCGACTGTAGAGTCGTGGTACTTGACCTTCACCACGTTCTGGTCAACCGTTACCTCCGTCTCCGAGAACCGGGGATCATTCTCAATCTTCCGCTTAACAGCGTTTAGACAGTTCCGCGGCCCATTCTCTTGCTCAACCCAGTTCCGGTGCTGATCACCGTCCAAGACGACCATAACGTCTGCATCAGAGTCCTCCCGCAGCGGTCCAACCATCGTATTCCGCGTAAACGAACCGATCAACTGGCTATCCTCAACCGCCATATCCTCCTCTAGAATCTCTTCGATAACATCTCGCCGCTCCGAGATCGTTTTCCCCTGTAGATCAGTGATCTGGGTACCCTCTACGAACTCGTCGTAGCTCTCGTCGACCTCATCTCGCTCCTCGTTTTCCTCGCCCAGTATCTGGTCGAGCGTCTCGCTCACCCCGTTTTTGTCGTCCGGTTCCCTGTTCGAGTAACTGTAGCTTCGCCCCGTCGTGTCATGAGTACTACCCATAAACAATCCCCTCCATAAGCGTGTCTTCCTGCCACATCCCTAACGGAGTCTGCCCGGACTCGAACGCCTCCTCAGTCTTCGCTTTGAACTCCTGGAACATTTCACCGGATTTCTCCCAAGACACGTCCCGAAGCTCTACGGCTTTCCGCCACTGGTGGAGGCCGGACGAAGCTACAACCTGTGGTGGCAGCTGGAAAATCTCCGGCGGATGAAGCACCCCTATTAGGAAGATATTGAGCTTCGGGGCCTCCGACACGATCCGATTGATGTCGTTGGATAGCTCTCCGAATCCTTTTCCGCTGGTGAAGTACTGCGTCCCGTAGAAACAGCAGTATTCCACCTCCAATTTGGCGAAGACCTTGTAACAGATCTCGCGTTCTTCAGGAGTTAGTCCTTTGAGGACCGGGAGCAAGGTGGTCTTCTCTGCTTCGAGCTCTTGGCTCATCCACATGAAACCCTCCATGGATTTCCGAGTATTTCTGAGCCGTTGGCCAGGGGTGTATTTCCAGTAAACAGGATGATCGGTTGGGATGTGGAAGTCCGGTTTAAACTCCTCGACAAGCTCCTTCTCATACTCCCACTCCAAGGTTTGCAGCCATCGGTCATGCATCGCCGAGCTGGAGATCACTTGGACATCAGACCCGAAGTAGGATCCTGCTGTCTCACCTTGGTCAACCAAGCGCTTAACGTGGTTCAGCTTGATCAGAACCGTATCTACAGCATCGGCTGCGTCCAAGAACTGCTCGTGGGCCTCTTGTTTCTCGACGAGGGGAATGCAGCCTCTGGGCGTGTCCGTACCGGGCAAGTTTCTGAACTCCTTGGATTGGGGCGTGTTATCCATCTTGTTCCTCCACGGGAAACTACGGTGTGGTTACCAGTAGGGACCTTAGTTTCATAAATATATCGTCGGTCACCACCCCATTTCATACGAAACAATTTCTACGTACTTGCCGGGAACCCATCTATTTTAGAACTACCAACCCGAATCTACAACGTAGGAGGCTACACCAACATGGGAGAAGCAGTACACATCATACCGGTCGGATTCGACTTCCAACGACTCGCACAACCAATCACCCAAGGCGACTTAGACGCCGACCGCATCCACCTGCTCCATTCCTCCCGCGAAACCAGCGACGAAGAAGCCCAAGAACTCGCAGAAAGAATGGTCGAACGCCTCGAAGAAACACTCGGCACACTATTCGGAAAAGAAGTCCACCGCGAAACAGTCGACAACATATTCGACTTCGAAACAGCATACTCCAAGGCCTACGAAATGATCCAGGAAGAACTCGGACAAGGAAACCAAGTCTGGATCAATATCTCCTCCATGCCACGCACCGTAGCATTCGCATTCGCCAGCGCCGCCAACTCAATCGTCGTCGAAGAACCCGAATACAGAGACGACGTCCACACCTACTACGTCTCCACCGAAGACTACCTCGTCACCAAGATGATCCGCGAACTAAAACAGGAACAAGAATTCCTCAAAGAACTCACCGAGAAACACGAAGAAGACGATCAAATCCAAGAACGGTTAGAGTCAATCCAAGATCTAGTTTCTGACGTACGCGAGAACGGAACCACGAAAGGCGCAAAACAGATCGTCGAATTCCCAACCGTCCCCATCGGCGAACTCCACGAATTCGAAGAAGCAATCCTCCGCTTCCTCCACGAACACGGCACACAAGAATCCATCTCAGCCCTCTCCACAGCACTAGCAGAACAACGCGACGAAGACGTCTCACCCAGCTCCTACAAGAGCAAAGTCCAGTACAACATCCAAAACCTCGAAGAACAAGGATTCATTGAAAGAGAAGAAGTCAAAAACAAGCACCAGATCTCCCTCGACACCATGGGCAAACTCTGGGCACAAACACACCTCGACTGACCCTCACTCAGACGACGTTCAAGTTAGAACGCGCGGAAGTGATCCTGAGCTGGTTGATATATTTCTCCTTTCTGCTTCAAATTCTCAATCTCACTCTCTACTTTTCCAGGGCTATATCCCAGATTCTCGGCTTCCTCAAGTATCTCTTCTAACGGTGCACCATTCTCATACTCGCTCTGAATCTCATTTATAACTTCCTTGATACCTTTGTTCTGCTTTCGTTGATCTGTTTCGCCCGACACCGTCCCAGTCTCTATCAACTCTGAATCATACTCTGCCATTTCAGTATCGAGTCCCAAGTCGGAGAGGGTGCGATCAAAGAGTTTGATAGCACGCTCTGCATCTGCCTCTGTAACATTTTCCGAAAGCCGGATTCGTGCGCTCGCCTCTGAGAGCCGCATCAGGGTCGCCAGTGATGAACGGTTCACCGGTGCAGGTGCCGGCGTATCATCCGTCTCACTCCGCCGCTCGATATAGTAATCCTTCAACTTCTCAGATGCCCCTTCAGTGAGCTGTGGCGAGTGATTAGAACGCGCATACGCCACATATTTCTGAAGAAGCTCTGGATCAAGTGGGGAAATGTCTGAACCATCCTCTATAACACTCTGCTGTCTATTGACGTCGAGGAAGTGGTCCACCGTCTCCTCGAGTTCTCTCTCATCCTGGCCATCCAGACAGATGAAAACCAAGTCGAACGCATCAACCAGGTCAGGAGTGAAACCGAGTTGCTCTCCGACGGCCTGATACTCGTCAAATCTGCCATGGACCGGTTCCGAAGCAGTAAGTACTGATGTCTCCGCTCTCAGCACACGGTTGATACTGCCTTTGCTGACACTCACCCGTTGTTTCTCCATCGGCTCGTGGAGTGCTTCCTGCTTCGAACCATCCATATCGTCGAAATTATCCACAGCGACCAGTCCCTGATCGCCCAAGACTAGAGTCCCGGCACGGAGCTCCCATCGCTGATGTTGTCCACTCGTCCGCTCCGCCGCCGCAGTAAGACCAACACTGGTCGTGGTCTTTCCCCCAGTCTGGAGAGACCGTGGAGCCAACTTCGTCGCTGCTTGCAACAAATCGGCTTTCTGCGTACCGGGGTCACCTACAATACCGATGTGAATGGTTCCACGCGTCGTGGTACCGTCTTCAAACTCCTTCCGGACACCACCAAACAGTTGATACAAAATACCGCGCTTCACATCTTCTTGATCAGGGACCGTCGGCGCAACGGACTCCGTAAGCCGGTCAAACAAATCATCAGACTCGGCTAACTCTTGAATCCGTAACTTGTCCTCATCACTGAGTTCTAAACCACTATATGGATCAGCCGCTGTAACATCGTCAGCTTCCAGATACTTATCAGTAATACTGGCATCCATATCATCATCTAAACGGACTACACCGGTAACGACCACCGAGTCGCCAGGCTCGACAGAATCCACCAAGTCATCCTCCAAGGAGACCATCACGCTTGCAATATCCGCGCTCATATGTTGTCCCGCAGGCCTTTCCTGGACTCTCACCCACTGCTGATCAACATATTCTGATTTATCAACATTCACCTGGAACGGTCCCTGTCGCTCACAACCCATACACTCATGCGGCTCTTGAAGCTCACCCACCACCGATTGTGGAACCAAATTCAAGGTTCCGCAGCGCTGGCACTCGAATGCAGCCTCGACCGGCCGAGATTTGACATTCCGGGTTGTCTCCACCGTGCCCTGTATACTGACAAGAGTACTGATGTGCTCTGCACGAAGCTCTCCAATCCCCGCCTGTTCCAGGCCTTGAATACGGACATGAGCTTGCGCTAGGCTCACATCAACAGGGAGGTCGTAGAGACGCAGGGCTTCCTCTGCGTGATCTCGGACCTGGTCTGGTTGCGCTACGAAGTCTTCTGCGAGGTCGGCATCGAACTGATATAGGTCTGCCCAGTCAATTGTTAGTGACTTTTGCTTCCTTGGATAATGCCTTGCTAACTCTCCGACCTCCTCGCTGTAGTACCGGCGATAGAACTGTTCAAACTGTTCGACTAACTCTTGGTTCGCACTGCCAGTCATGAATTGAGAGATAAAGGTTAGCGGCCGGGAATAAACCCACCGGGTGGAACGATCAGGTTTGTGCTGCGTGTTAACCGGTCCAGCAATTTTTCTTCCGCTGAAGATTTTCTCCGCTTCTTCTCCGGTCCTGATCTTCGCCTTGGGCTAACACTTATAATACTGTGGGTACAATGTATGTACAGTATGACGACGCGTGTCAACTTCCGGCTCCCAGACGAACTACTGGAAAAAGCGGACGTCGCCGCCGAAGTCACCCACAAAAACAGGACAGAAATAATCAAAGAAGCACTTCAAGAATACCTCGAAGAGGTCGAAGACGACGAGAAATTCAAAGAAGCAGTCGTCGAACTCTACCTCGACGACCAGATCAGCTTCGACGTCCTCACAGAATTCATCGGCAGACAAGACGCCGAATCAGTCCGCGCCTCCAAAACCATTCTCGACCAGGGCGACGAACTCGCCGACGAACTCGCCGAACTGTAGAGGCAGAGAAATAGGATGATCGTCGCAGACACCAGCAGCCTCATCTCACTCACCACAGTCGACCTCCTCAACACACTACTCACCGAATACAGGGTCCACACCACCGAAACAGTCATCGAAGAACTGGAAAACACGGCAGAGTACGACGACAACCACGCACAAGCAGCCGAAACAGTACTCAACAACCGAGACCAAATCACAGTCCACAACGACCCCGGCGAATTCACCTCCTCACGCGTCGACCCGGGAGAAGGAACCTGCGCACTCCTCACCAAAGAACTCGACGCAGAATTCCTCATCACAGACGACCTCCAAGCACTACCCGAACTCCAAACCGTTTCCGACGCACAGGTAGCCATCTCACCAATAGTCCTGAAAGCCCTCGTCCAAAGAGACATACTGGAACAGGAAGAAGCACTGGAAAAGCTCGACGAACTCGCAGAACAACGCAACTGGCTCGGCGCACCAATCTACAGAAGAGCTAAGAACCTGTTTGAATAGGATCTAATCCGGAAAGTACTCTGTAAAGTCGGTTTCCGAATCATCAGCAGTCATAATAATTCCACGAGTTATGAGATGGTCATCTGACCGGTCCTGATACCTTTCTTTTTCTTCTTCGTCCATTTCTCTCTTCTTCCAGGTAAGCTGGTCTCTTATCATCCCATCATCAGTGACGTGTTCAGTTACTCTGGCCTTCTTGTCTTCTGGGTTGTCTACGATGGATACTTCTCTTGTCCCTGCGACACCGTCCACCACTCTCTGGCAGAAGAATCCCCAGTAAGGCTCTCCGGCAATATGTTCACACTCACTGTAATCTTCGCCACAGATAGAACAAAGAAAGTTTTCGACGTAGAGACCCGGGCTATTGAATGTCTGAGGTGGGAAAACAAATTTTTCAATCATCTCCAACTTCCCTAAATAGTTCTTCACGTTACACTGTTTAGCGATCTCGTGCGCGGATCTAGCACTTCTTGCTGAGTCCTGAGCATCTACTAAAGCATCCCAGGCCTTCCCCCACTCTTCCTTCTTTAGATCTATCCACATCTTGAGGTCGTAGCGAAGAGCATTAATCATACACCTCAGCACAAGAACCTGGTTCGCTGCCTCTTCATCCTCCTGTTCAATCACCTCGATACGGATTTCGCCTGATTTCTCCAGAAGTTCGGTTAGATCTCTGATTGCCCCCTTCTGGTACTCTATTCCTCGGGGGAGAAAGGCGAACCTCTCACAAGATTGTATCGTCTCTGTGTACTCCTCAAGGAATTCTTCAACTGTCTCGTTCATCTTCTACCTCTATTCCAACAATCGAAGCGATTTGATCTGACAACGTCTCGATCTCATCCGCAGGTCCTTTGTATGTGAGTCGGACGGTTTCTCCGCTCTCTGTTTCCTGTTCGACCGTGAACTCAACGTCTTGATCGTATCTTTTTGAGTAATAGCCTGAGAGTTTTTCAAGAGCCCACTTTATTTGATCCCAGTTGTCCCTGACGACAGTATAGGCAATGTATATTGTCGGAATTATAATCTCTTCCGAGCGAAGAACCAGTGTCGAAGTATCCTCCTCAGTATCCAACGAGACAATATCCACACCGTTCTGCTCCAACAGTTTCCTCACTGTATCTGCCCCATCTGGATAAACTACAAACTGACGAGAATCCTGCTCCTCGATACCTGACGGAACTACAGACACTCCATCCGGGACCTCGGCATAAACAGACCGAAACTGCTCTTTGGCCCCTGAATTCTCTTCGGTCTCAATGGTCATATGCCGACACTCGAAATCAACAATAAAATATCACAGGGGTATTCATTCCTCAGTCTCCATCCAATCAGGCAATTCTATAGGATTATCTTCTCTATCGACTCCACCATAGTCCATCATACAGATTCCGCCCTCGACGATTCCGACATTCATCTCAACGTCTTCTACAGTCCATCCCTGATCGTTTAGCCGCTCTTCCATCTGTTCTGGTGCTTCAGGATCATACACATATTCTTGGCCCGAGAGAATGTAGGCGATGTCTCCTTGATGGGGTGATACAGGTGTTACTCGCCTCATAATCAGCCACTTGTACTCCTCTTCATCCCAAGCGTGTATCGGAGCAAACAGAGACTCGTGCTCCCAGCCGAGTTCACAGGCCTTCTCCCACACTTTGATCTCCCGATAGTTGTGTGGAAGTGGTTCACCAGACAACTTGACAACGAAGAACGACCCAGAATCGGGTTCACCCAGAGACTCGTCCTTTACCAGGGGATCGGGGAGTGGCAGGATCTTTCGACCACCTGAGCCTCCTTGAAACTCGGTGATACCGTATTCCTCGACAATAGGCTCAATCGAGTTTCCGTTCTTGAGAGCTGTGGACAGTTCTTCGATGAATTGGCGTCCTTCCTCGGTGAGAATATCGCTGTAGTTCTGACTCATTTGTCCAGTTTCTTGAGATCGTGTCTGCGGAAGTGGATGTCGGGTATTTCGCCGTTGTCGAGTTTGACCTTGTACATGAAGTTGTCTTCCGGATTTCCGGTTACTGAAGCGGCGTCATCGAAGCTTACGTCGATGATTACTCCGGTTTTGCCGTGGAGGTGTTTGTCAGGCCCGAGTTCTTTGTCGAGTATGAGTTTGACTCGGTCGCCTTTCTGGTATGCCTGCGCGATAATTGAATCACTCTGTGGCTTGGTCGAGGAGTTTTTCTTGGGTTAGGGTGGAGATGAGGAGTAGTCGTTCTTGCGCGTTCATATCTGAGAAGGCGTTTTTGTAGCGGTGGATGGTGTCGCGCGAGACGTTGAGTTCTTCTGCGGTCTGTGTCTGATTGGAGCGAGTGATTGCGTCTATGTAGTTGGCTGCTGTTTCTCGGGATAGCCCGTACTCTTCAAGCACTGCCTTTGTGTTCATCCTACTTCTATGGAAGTAGTTAGAAGATTGGTTTTTATTAGAGAACCTCCCTGGCCGCAGATCTAGAAAATGAGGGGGTGAAGTGTTTAGAATGGTCCATCGTTTGACCGCCTCATACTGTAGTTCTCGGTTTTGGAGATGATGACGTGGTCGAGTAGTTCGACATTGATTTTCTCGAGTACGTCCCTGGCTTTCCGAGTGACTTCAACATCTTTTGCCGTAGCTCGTGTATTTCCTGAAGGGTGGTTGTGTACGAGGATGACTGCGCCGGCGTTGGTGAGTGCCGCGGTCCGGATCACATCCTGTAAGTCAGTCTCCACGGTGTCACGGCTTCCTATCCCGATTATTTTGTCTCCGATGAACTGGTTGCTGTTGGTTAGGAATACTGCGTAGAGGTGCTCCTTCTGCTCGTATTTCAGGGATTCGTACCGGTTGATGACGTCGTGAAGTGACTTTACCGTGCCCCGTTTTTCTTCCTGTACTTCGGCTTTGACTGTGAGGGTGTCGAATTCCTGCTTCACTCTCTGTCACCCTCTCCGTCCTGGTATCTGTTGATGTGGTACTCTTCATAGTGCTGGACCATGTGATTGATTTCTTTCTTCGCGATCTGGGTAGCGTTCTCTGGCCGTAGTTCGAGGCCGTGTGTGGTGGCGAACTCCCGTAGTCCTCCGCTGTGCCCGTTGTTCTCCCACTGCTTGGCGATGGTGTAGAACTTCTCTCCGCCGATACGCTTCACCTCAGCCAGTACTTCGCCAATTACGACGTGCTTGTTGTATTCTTCGCTGGTTTTGAAGGTTTGACCGCATTCGCAGGTTATCCCGTGCTCCGATTCCAAAATACAATCACCTTATCTTACATATTGTCTATAAGATTTAAATAAGTATCCTACACTTCGGGGTTGAATGGTTTGAATACCAGCACCGGAAACAACCCCTCAACAAAATATCTGGCTCAGAAATCCAGGCCAAAACTAGGTCCGAACAAGAACCCACAACCCACCCCACAGGTTTGACCAGCGGCTTAGAACAGGGTTTGAAACCGGGAACGACTGTTTACTGTACCTTGGTTTTCGCTCCCCGCGAGAGATAGAGAGATGATGGAGGCCAGTCGATCAGTCGATGTTGTTGACTGCGTTTTGTTGGCGGGTGGTGGAGCTGTGTTCGTACTTCTCGGTTGTCCTCTTCGACTTGTGACGGCATTGTTGTGCGGCGACTGCGAGTCCTTCTTCTTCAGCGACGTAGGTTGCTGTGCTGTGGCGGATGCTGTAGGGTGTTAGGTCGCGGTTTTGGAGGTCGAGGTTGGCTTCTTGGGCGATTTTGCGGAAGACGTCGCGGAAGCTGTCTTTGTCGTAGGGGTTGCCGTATTTGGTGAGCCAGAGTGCGTCTCGGCTGTCGTACTTTTCGCGTGTTTCTCGTTCGTCGAGCCAGCGTTTGAGGATTTGGCTGGTTTCTTCTTTGAGTGCGACGGTCCAGTTTTCCCGGTTCTTTGAAGATTCTTCACGCGGTATCCGGAGCACGCTGTTCTGGGTGTCGACCCATTGGAGTTTGCTGCGTTTGATCTCGACGGGTCGGAGGCCTGCGTCTAACGCGGTGTGGATCATCGAGGTGTACTTGAAACTGTTAGCCCGTTCCCAGTCTTTCATCGTTACCTCGTCTTTCGGCTTCTGGAGGCGTTGGGAGAGGTAGGTTTTCCATCGGCTGCGGTCTTCTGGTGTGACGCTGTTGTAGTGTGGGACCGATCCGTATTCCATGGCGGCTTCTCGGAGTTTTCGGCGGTCGTCTTGGGTTAGGTAGTCGCGGGGTGTGTAGGTGGTGCTGGGGTCGCTGTACTCGATTTCGGGCTCCCATTCGACGTCGCTGTTGCGTGCGTGGCGTTTCCATTTGAAGAGTGTGTGGGCGGATTTCTGGTAGTGGCATTTCGTGGATTCCTTCATTTCCTGCCGTGCGAGGTACCGCATCCAGTCGTCGGCGTGGCTGGTGGTGATTTCTTGGGTGTATCGTCCTTCGCGGTCCCAGACCCAGCGGTAGAATAGGTCTAACCGGTTCATCCGGTTTTTCACGGTGGAATGGCTGTACCCTTCCGCCTTGTCCGGGTTCTTTCCGAGGCTGAGCATCCACTCGACGAGTTCTCTCCGGTGTTCGCGGTACGTGATTTCTTGACGCGGGTTTAGATACTCTTCTGCGTCCTCGGAGACGAGGACGATTCCGTCGACCTTGTTTTGCTCACTGTGCTTCATACTTCGCAGACCTCCTCTGTACTAGAACCTAGACCTAGACCCAGACAAAATTTAAATACGTTGTCCAATATGCCTGACTGTTCTTCGAAACCACTCGAAGGCGTCGGGGTGGCGTGATACCACCCGGGCACTCGTCCTTGCGTCGTGTTCATTGTTGCAACGACGGAGAGCCCGTTAACTACCGGATGTAACAGGGAAAGAGAGCCTAGGGCGGGAATTGAACCCGCGGTCTCGTCCTTACCAAGGACGCGCTTTACCGCTAAGCTACCCAGGCGCCTGCACTCTCTCGTTGCCGGGTTTCGAGTTTAGTCGTTTCGATTCACGGAGCCCGCGGATCGCGGGCGGGCGGCATCCTCGGCCGCCGCGTCCGCGCCGTCGGTGACCCGGGCCATCACGCCCTCCAGGTTCTCCGGAAGCACGTCGGCGACCGAGCCCAGCGGCCCGTCGCCGTGGGAGTGCGCGAGGCCGACGACGTACTGGCGGAGCGCACGGGGCGTCCCCTCGCGGGTCGCCGTCGCGCCCGCCACGGCGGCGAGGTCGAAGACGTTGGCCTCCAGTTCCGCGGGCGTCGCGCCCCGGCCCGCGCGCCGGTCCGTCTCGTCCCGGCCGAAGGCGCGGACCGTCTCGACGGCCTTCTCCGCGGCGTCGGTGCGGGCGAGCAGCCGGAACCCCCGCGCCACCATCACGTCCGCGGCGACGACGTCCACGTCCGCGGGGATGTCGGGCGGTGGGTCCGGGGTCCACGGGTCGTCACGGACGAGCGTGCGCGTCAGGCGGAGCCCCTCGTAGATCAACTGGACGCCGGCCGCGCGGCGCTCGACGCCCTCGGGGTCGCCGACGCCGCTCCCGCCGGCGCGGGCGCTCACGAGCGTCAACACGCCCGGGATCACCGAGCACTCCGCGAGCCGGTCGTCGATGACCGTCCGGAGCTCCGGCGGCGAGATCTCGTCGACGGCCTCCCGGGCCGCGGCCCGCGCCCGTGCGGCGTCCTCCATCGGTTCGAAGTAGTCGGGGCAGCGGCAAAGACCTTTGGAAACCCCCCACGCGCTCAGGGGTCGGGCGCGGGCGGCGTCGCGCGCTTGTGCGCGCTCCGCTCGGACAGCGTGCGGACGCGCTCGACGGCGCTCTGCGGGACGTCGAGTTCGCGCGCCGTCGCGTCAGCGGACAGCGGGCCGTCCACGTGGAGCGCGAGGATGGCGTCCAGCGTGTCGTAGCCCAGCCCCAGTTCTTCCTCGTCGGTCTGGCCCTGCCAGAGACCCGCCGTGGGCTCCTTCGTCACGATGTCCTCGGGCACGCCGACGTGGCGCGCCAGCTGGCGCACCTGCATCTTGTAGAGGTTGCCGATGGGGTGGCAGTCGACCGCGCCGTCGCCGTACTTCGTGAAGTAGCCGACCATCGCCTCCGAGCGATTCCCCGTCCCGACGACGACGCCGCCCTCGTGGTTCGCGACGAGGTAGTTCAGCACCGCTCGCGTCCGCGCTCGGGCGTTCCCGACGGCCTCGCGGTCGCCCTCGGCCTCGGGGTAGGCGTCGAGCAGTTGGTCCACGAAGGGGTCGATCTCGATCACGTCGTACTTGACGCCGAGTTCGGTCGCCACCCGCTCGGCGTCGCTCATGTTCTCCCCGCTGCTCACCGCTCCGGGCAGCACGAGGCCGTGGAGCGCGTCCTCGCCGAGGGCCTCGACGACGAGGTGGGCCGTCAGGCTGCTGTCGATGCCGCCCGAGAGCCCCATCACGGCCCGGTCGACGCCCGCATCGGCGGCCGTCTCGCGGATGAAGTCGACGATCCGATCTCGGCGTGCGTCGAGTTCCGCCTCGGAAAACCGGAGGTCCAGCGGCCGTCCGTCACCTGTCATACCGCTTCGTTGGGACGACGACGACAAAAAGCCGCTGGCGACCGGCAAAAACTGGCCGCCCGTGGACCGATCCGGGAACGGCACGTTGAAGTGCGCCGGTCGAATAGCGATTTCTGGGAGGCGCGGGCGCCGGTGGTGAGTGAATCCGCAGGATTCACCATCCTCGGCGCGACTGAATGTAGTGAAGGAGCGCCGGTGGTCTAGTGGTAGGACATGAGCTTCCCAAGCTCATAGCCCGGGTTCAATTCCCGGCCGGCGCAGTACCGACGCGAACACTCGTGAGCGTCGTGTACGAGCAGCCGGGAATTGAACCACGCAAATCCGAACAATAGCGAGGATTTGCCATCGGGTTCAATTCCCGGCCGGCGCACTCCTTGCAGTCGTTTGCCGGCCGACGTCTCCGATTCTCAGGTCCCTTCGACCAGCCGTTCCAACTGCGCGGGCGGCACCGCGCCGCGGGCGGCGTAGCCGTCGTAGACGAACGTCGGGACGCCCGTGACGCCCTCCCGCTGGGCGTCGTCGAAGTGGTCGAACACGGCGGCGCGCCAGTCCTCCTCGTCCACCGCCGCGGCCACGTCGTCGCCGTCGAGGCCGACGCTCGCGGCCACGTCCGCGATGACCGCCCGGTCGCCGATGTCGCGGCCGTCCTCCCAGAGCGCCGCGTAGAGAGCGTCGTCGAACGCCGCCCACGCGTCCGGTGCGGTCTCCTGCACGTACAGCGAGGCGACCTGCGCGTTCAGCGAGTCGACTTCCGGCGTCTCGTCGAGGTCGAGCATCTGCTCGGCGCCGTACTCTTCTTTGAGGCGGGCGATGTTCTCCCGCACCTCGTCGAAGTAGTCCTCGTCCTTGCCGTCGGGGACGCTGTGGTCGATTTCGCCGCTCTCGTCGCGCTTCTGCGCCCGGAGGTCGAAGGGGCGCCACTCCCGGTCGAGGGGTTCCTCGCGGCCCTCCTGATACCGATCGAGGGACTGCAGCCCCAGATAGCAGAACGGGCAGACGTAGTCGGCGAAGATGGTGATGGTGTCGCTCACGCCTGCGATACCTGTGCCGGCCCAAAAAGCCCATCAGAAGGAGCGAGTTCGGCTCACTCCTCCCGCGCCTCGGCCCGCAGTTCCCGGCCGCGATCGCTTTCGACCTCGAGGTCCGGCACCGGCGTCGGTTTCCCGTCCTCGCCGACGGCGACGAACACGAAGTCGGACTCGGTGGTGCGCTCGCGCTCCCCCGTCCGGGGTTTCTCGCGGTCGGCGCGGAGGCGCACGGTCATGCTCGTCCGGCCCGTGTCGTACACGAACGCCTCGACGACGAGGATGTCGCCGACCGGCACCGGACGGCGGAAGTCGAGGCCGTTCACGCTCGCGGTGACGCAGGGCACGCCCGCGAAGCGGATGGCCGCCATCGCGCCGCCCTCGTCCATCCAGCGCATGACGTGGCCGCCGTGGACCGTGTCGCGGTTGTTCGCGTGCTGGGGGTAGACGAACTGCCGGTTCTCGACGCGCGTCTCCATGAGCGTGGGCATACCGCCCCAACGTGCCGCCGTGCCTTGGAGGTTCGCCCCGGAAGGGCTATCCCGCCGGCGGCCGCCCCACCGGACATGACCGGCCGACTCGACGGACAGGTCGCCGTCGTCACCGGCGGCGGCGCGTGGACGGACAGGGCGCTCGGCATCGGCGAAGCGACGTGCACGCGGTTCGCCGAGGCGGGCGCGACGGTCGTGGTCGTCGACGCCGACCGGGCGATGGCGGCCCGGACGGCCGACCTGATCCGCGAGGCGGGGGGCGACGCGGAGGCCGTGGCCGTCGACGTGAGCGACCGCGACGAGGTGGCGGCGCTGGCCGAGCAAGTCGAGTCGGAGCACGGCCGCCTCGACATCCTCGTGAACAACGCCGCGGTTCGCCCAGACCCGGAACCGGGCCCGGTCACGGAGACCAACGGCCCGGGCTACGGGCGCGTCCTCGACGTGAACCTCCGGGGCGCGGCGAACTGCTGTGAGTTCCTCCTCCCGCTTCTCGCGGAGGGCGACGGCGGCGCCGTCGTCAACGTCGCCTCGATCCACGCTGCGGTGGGCCGGCCGGGGTGGTACCAGTACGACTCCGCGAAGGCCGGCCTCCTCGCGCTCACCCGCGACGTGGCCTGCGATCACTACGAGTCCGGCGTCCGGGTCAACGCCGTCGCGCCGGGGTGGACGATCACCGACTACCACCTCCGGGACGAGGCCGACCCCGAGGCGACGATCGAGCGCGAGACGACGCCCCACGAGGGCGGTCCGGGGATCATGCGCCGGGCCGCCCGCCCCCGCGAGCAGGCCGACGCAATCCTGTTTCTCGCCTCCGACGCCGCGTCCTTCGTCACCGGCACCACCCTCCACGTCGACGGCGGTCACCACGCCGTCGGCGCCGGACCAGACTGAGTGTTCCCGGCTCGGAAACGCGGGGCCGAACTTTTGTGCGATGCCGACGAAGCCAGTCGCATGCGCGCTGGATCAGGTCCAACGGTCCCCTCCGACAGCGGCGGTCGCGGCGGCCTCTTCGGCGGTCTGCGGAACCGCCTCGGAACGGGCTTCCGCCTCGCCGGGCGAAGCCTCGGCGTCCTCCGGGAACACCCCCGACTCGCCGTCTTCCCGGTCGTGGCGGCGGTCGGCGTCGTGGCGTTTCTCGCGGTCGTCGTCGGCGGCTTCGCCGTCGCCAGCGGCGTCCAGTCGCCTGCACTCGCGGTCGCCTTGATCGCCGTCGCCATCGGCGGTCCGACCTTCGTCACGGCGCTCTCGAACGCGGCGCTCGTCCACGCCACCCGTGATGTGTTCGAAGGGCGGGAGCCCGACCTCGGGCGGTCGCTCCGCGCGGCGCTCTCCCACTGGCCCCAGTTGCTCGCGTGGGCGCTCCTGAGCGTCCTCGTCGGGTCCCTGCTCCGGAGCCTCGAAGAGTCGAGTGGCGTCGCCGGCAGCGTCGTCTCGGCCATCCTCAGCATGGGCTGGGCCGCCCTCACCTACTTCGTCATCCCCGTGATCGTCTTCGAGGACGCTCCGATCCGGTCGATGGTGCAGGACAGCGGCCGCCTGTTCAAGGACACGTGGGGCGAGACGATGGGCACCGAGGTCGGCGTCGGCGTCGTCGCCTTCCTCCTCGTGCTTCCGGGCATTCTCGTGGGCGTCGTCGGCGTCGTCCTCGCGAGCACGCCGACGGGCACGACGCTCGCACTCCTGGCGGGCGCCATCGTCGCGGTGCCGGGCCTCATCGCCGGGGTCACGCTGGGCGACATCGCAAAAGTCGCGCTCTACCGCTTCGCCCGCGAGGGCGACGCGCCCCCGGAGTTCGCGGACCTCGAAATCCTCGGCTGAGTCAGGCGCCGACGTGGTCGCCGACCCGGTCGACGATCTCGTCGACGTTGTACTCCGTGTCGTCCACGTCGAACACGGTCTCGCCGTCGACGCGGACCTGGAACACGCCGCCGTCCCCTACCGTCAGCCGAACCCCCTCCAGTTCGAGGCCGTACGCCTCCAGAAGTGCGTGCTCGACGTCCTGTGCGCGGTCCAGATAGCCACACGGGTGGCAGTATTCGATGTCGACGTCTGTCATGGTCCACCGTACCGTACGGCCGCGAGCGGCATAAACCTCAGTCACCCGGCAGTTCGGGGACCACCCCGCGGAGCGCCGCGACGCCGTCGGCGTCGTACCGGAGCGGGCGGCGCCACCACGGCCCCTTCCCCGAATCCGCGGAGTGCTCGGTGACGAGCGCGTTCGCGTCGGTCCCGCTCGTCCCCGAGAGCGGCACCGGGCGCTCGAAGAGTCGCGACCGCTCCGACCCGGCCAGCAGGACCGCCGCGTCGAAGGTGTCCCGGCGGACGTGGGCGTTGGTGGCGAACCGTTGTTTCTCCGCGGGCGGGAGGTCCGGGTAGGCGTCGCCGGGCACGGGGTCTCGCGCCAACTCGAAGGCGCCAATCAGGTACGCGCCCCAGTCGGGCACCACCCAGTCCGGGTGGCCCTCGCCGCGCGGCGACAGCGTCGCGTAGAACAGGGCGTAGTCGCCCGCCGCGAGGTCGAGGAGGGGCCGGGCCTTCACGCCGTGGGGGTCGCCGTAGGTGTAGCGCTCACAGCAGGGGTACCCCGCGAACTCCGGGTCGAGGTGGACCGGCGCGTCGCGCACCTCGGCCGGCACCGCCGCGCGCAGGTCCAGATCGGCGTAGGTGGGCGCGTCGGCGGGTTCGGTCTCCGGGATCGGGACGAACTCGAAGGAGCCGTCGGGGAAGATCGGTCCCCTGACGCCGGGCGCGTTCGTGTTTGCGCCGACGTTGACGGCGACGGCGCGGGGCACGGTCAGGGCTCGTCGTGGGGGTCCGCGGGGTCGCTCAGTTCGGGCGGGCGCTGGAACTCGTCGAACTGGTCCAGGTCCTCGGGCAGCGCGTAGCCCAGTTCTCGCTCGGCTTTGTTGCGCTCGCCGCCGTCGTCGACGGGGACGGCCTCGTCCTCGAAGCCCGGCTTGACCTTCACGCTCTTGGCGGGCATCCCGACGGCAATGTGGTGGGCGGGGACGTCCGCCTGGACCACCGCGCGCGCCCCGACGAGGGCGTTCCGGCCGACCTTACACCCTGCGCTCACCATCGCGTCGTAGGTGACCCGCGCGTCGTCCTCGATGATCGTGTGGTAGTTCCGCACCTCGGTCTGGTCGACGACGTCGTGGTCGTGACTGTACACGTGGACGCCGTCGGAGATGGAGACGCGGTCCCCGATGGTGAGCGTTCCCCGGTCGTCGAGGTGCACGTCGTCGTGGACGACCGTGTTGTCGCCCATCTCGATGTTGTGGCCATACGAGAAGGTGACGCCCTTGAAGATGCGCAGGTCGTCGCCTGCTTCCTCGAACAGGTGGTCGGCGAGCATCTGCCGGAACCGGAGCGCGAACTCGATGTTGTCGGCCATCGGCGTCGCGTCGAACTGCCGCCAGAGCCACTGGAGATACTTCGACTCCTGAAACCGATCCTCGTCTTTCTCCGCGTAGTACTCGCTCTCCAGCGTGGAGTTACAGGGGTCGTAGCCCTGCAGGCGGACCCGCTCGGCGGGCGACACGTCGCCGCCGGCCTGCCACCGCTCGAAGGCCTCGCGGTCGCCGTGGAGGTCCACGAGGACGTCCCGGACGACTTTGCAGGTGTCCTCGTCGGAGGCCAGCCGTCGGTCGACCTCGTCGACGAACGCACGGACACCCGCCTCCGCCTCCTCGGGGAGGGAGACGCGTCGCTTCGTCATGTCCCGTCCATTCCCGGCGGGCGCTCATAGGGGTTTCCGTCCCGGCACCGATGCCCGCCACCGCGTCGTCAGGCGAGGAACACGTGCCGCGGTCGGTCCGCCAGCACGTCCCGGCCCCACTCGACGGTGTCGCTGAACTCGTTGGAGCGGAAGAAGCGCATCGCGTCCTCCTTCGCGCGCCACTGGCTGGCGATGAACATGTCGTTCTCGTCCTCGACGTTGACCATCAGGTCGGTCTCGTCGTGGCCGTCCATCTCCCCGAGCACGTCCCCGACGGTGTCGAACTTCTCCACGAAGTCCTCGCGGCTGTCGGGCTTGACGGTGTAGAACATCCCCATCGTGCCGAAGCCGGATTCCTCGTCGGCGCGGGGCACCACGTCGGGCAGGTCCGAGAGGAACCCCGCGGCCGTGTCGGCGGCGCTCGCGGTCTCCCAGACGCTCACGACGGCCGCGCGGTCGGTCTCGCTGCCCTCGTAGACCGCGGTCTTGACGTGCGTGTCGTAGTGATCGAAGTTCGCGCGGAGGCCCCGCACCTCGTCGAACAGCTCGTCGGGGTCCGCTTCGGAGTAGAGCACCGTCGCGTACACGTCTTCGCCGTGGGGCTGGCCGGCGTAGATGTCGAGGTCTTCGAGTTCGCCGCGGATGCCGTCGCCGTCCTCGCTCTCCGCTTCGCCGTCGTCGTGGTCGTGGTGGCTCTCGTCGTCGCTCTCGCCTTCGCCGTGGGCGTGGTCGTGACCGTCGTCCGCGGCCGGCACCGACTCGCCCGCCATGAACGCGTCGAGGTCGGCGGGCGGGAAGCGCTTGCCGACGAGGAAGCGGCCGAAGTCGCTGTACTCCGCGGACGCCTCGTCGAAGCGCATCTCGTAGACGATGTCTTTCAGCACCACGGGATCCTGCGCGAACAGGGTCACCCCCCACTCCCAGTTGTCGAGGCCGACGCTGGACGCGATGATCTGCCGGACCTTCCCCCCGTACTCCCGGCCGGTGTCCCCGTGCTCGGCCATCATGTCCGCGCGCTCTTCGAACGGCAGCGAGTACCAGTTCGCGTCGGGGTCCCGGCGGCGGTCCATCGGGTAGAAGGAGACGTAGCCCTCCTCGGGGATCTCGGGTTCGAGTTTCCCCTCGATGTAGCGTTTGAGGCCGGGGTCGACCTCGGCGTCGTCCGCGAAGTACTCGTCGGAGACGTAGTCGCTGACCTCCGTGACGGAGACGTAGGAATCGGTGCGCTCCGTGAACGCCGCGAAGTCCGTCGTCTCGAAGCGGCGCTCGGCCCGGTCGATGGCGTCGAGCGTGGGTCGCGCGTGGATCACCAGCAGGTCGGCCTTGTGGCCCAGCACGGTGAACGTCGCCGAGTCGCCCTCGGGGGCGTCCTCGACGGCCTCGTGGGACTGGAGGTACGCTTCTCCGTCCGCGAGGGCGGCCTCGCGGCGGCGCTCCGGGGCGTCGCGCCACGCGTCCCAGTCCACGGACCGGAAGTCGTGGAGCATGTACCATCCCTCGACCGTCGTCGGGGCTTCGGGCATACGACACCCTTGGAAACCCCCGGCCAAGGGTCTTTCCTGTCGCCGGCGTCAGGGGATCAGCTGACCGCCGCTCAGCAGCACCGCGAGCGCCCCGAGCATCACGGCCTGCACGGCGACGGTCGCGGCCATCACGAGGCGCCGGCCGTTCGACACCGGGAGCCGCGACACGACGCCCTCGACCGACGTGCGGAGGATGTGGCCGCCGTCGAGCAGGAACGTCGGCACGCAGTTGAAGAAGGCGAGGTTCACGTTGATCCACGCCGTCCAGAACAGCCCGTTCGCCAGCGCGAAGACGCCGCCCCCGAGCGCCGACAGCGGGCCCGAGACGGTGACGAAGTTCGCCACCGGCCCGACGAAGCCAGCGAAGTTGAACGGGAGCGCGGCGACGCCGGCCTCCCCGATCAGGGGCAGCGTGAGGAGCAAGTAGAGGTAGCTCCCGAGCGACGCGCCGCCGGCGACGGACTCACACTCAGCGCAGTCGCCACCGAGCAGCCCGAGGTACCGACCCGTGGGGTACGTCTCGACCCCGAAGTCGCTGACCTCCATCCCGCTGACGCCGCCGCTGATGTAGACGCCGAGGTGCGCGTCGCCGCCCCGCTCGCCGAGGGTCACCTCGTGGACGCGCCGCTCGCCGTCCTCGTACAGCGTCACCGACACGGTGTCGCCCGGCGCGCGCCGGTCGATGGCGTCGCCGAGCGCCGAGGCCGACGCCGTCCGCTCACCGCCGAGACTCGTGATGACGCCGGTGGTGTCCTCGCCCGCGACGTCGGCGAGCGCGCCGCCGGACGCGACCTGCACGTACGCGCCGATCGGCGCCGTCGCCGTGTCGCCGTCGGCCGTTTGCAGGGTCGCGACCGGGCGCTCGCGGAGGGCGTCACGGAGCGCGGCGGTGGTGTTGACCGCCGTGCCGTTCACCGCGACGACCGTGTCGTTCAACTCGAAGGGGACCGGGCCGTCCTCGACGACAGCGGTCACCACCACCGAGCGAGTCACCGACACCGTCGGGCCGTCCGAGCGCTCCACTGTCACCTCTCGGGCGGAGACGTTGTCGAGGATGGCGTCGAGGTCGTCGTTCGTCTCGACCGTCTGGTTCGCGACGCCCGTGATCACGTCGCCGCCCTCGATGCCCGCGTTCTCGGCGGGCGACCCGGGAAGAACACCCCCGACGGCCGCGCCAGAGACCACCCCAAGCGACCCGACCACCGGGCCCAGGAGCAGGAGGACGGCGAGGATCGTGATCGCGAAGTTGTTCGTCACGCCCGCCGCGAACATCCGGGCCCGCGCGCCCCGGTCCGCGGCCTGCTGGCTCTCCTCGTCCGGTTGCACGAAGGCGCCCGCGGGGATGATGGTGAGGAAGACCAGCCCCATCGACTCGATGTCGATGTCCTCCACGCGACAGAGGATGCCGTGCCCGCCCTCGTGGACCACGAGTCCGATGGCGAGGCCGAGCAGGATCTCGGGTGCGACCGCGGGCGGGAGGAAGTCGTTCAGCCCGGGGATGACGAGGTGGTTCCGCGGCTGGCTGAGCGCACTCGACGCCGGCGGCGGGTTCTGCGCGAGGGCGATGGCCGACAGGACGAGGACCACGAGCGACCCGGCCATCACCACCAGCGCGACGCCCAGACCGAGGTTGCCCCACGCTCGCCAGAGGCGCTTGGGGCGGGCGATGCGGTCGAGGAGGGATCGCCCCCGCTTCGTGTGGAGGTTCACGAGGGGACCGAACACCTTCACCGAGTCAGGGAGCAGACCCCGCGTGCGAAGCAGCGTGGCGCCGACCCAGAAGGCGAGGACTCCGGCCAGCACCCACCACAGAGGACTCATCGTGTCTCGAACGTGCGCGCTCGCAGTGATAGCCGTTGGGGTTCAGGCCGATTCGGGGACGACGTCCGTGCCGTCGGACTCGTCGTCGAGGACGGCCCGCACGATGCGCTCGGGGTCCGTGCCGTCGAGGACGACCGCGCGCAGCCCCGAGCGCTCGATGAGTTTCGCGGCCAGCAGGTCCACGGGGGCGGAACTCCCCGCTGCCATCTCGATGTCGGCGATCACGTCGACCAACTCGCCGGGCGTCAGCGAGTCGAAGCGGGTCGCGTCCGCGTCGGCGTTCGGGTCGGCGTCGAACACGCCCGGGACGCTGGTGGCGTACACGAGGCGGTCGGCGTCGACGTACTCCGCCACGGCGGCGCTCACGGCGTCGGTGGTGTGCCCGGCGACGGTGCCACCCATGAGCGCCACCTCGCCGCGGGCGAGGGCGGCGCGGGCCTCCTCGTAGGTCTCCGCGGGCACGGGCGCCGCGAGGCCGTCCAGCGCCGCGGCGAGGACCCGCGCGTTCAGGCGCGTCACCGCGATGCCGAGTTCGTCCAGTTGGATCTCGTTCGCGCCGAGGGCGCGCCCGGCCTCGATGTAGTCGCGGGCGACGCTGCCCCCGCCCACGACCACGGCGACGGAGTGCCCGGCGGCGGCCACCTGCTCGATGGCGGCCGCGTGCTCCGCGACGCGCTCTGGGTCCTCCGGGGACAACACGCTCCCGCCGACGGCGACGACGACACGCATTGGACCGTGGTTGTGAGGTCGCCCCAATAAGTCGCCCGGTCGTGGCGCCCCACTCGCGACGATCGGGCACGCGAACCGCCGATAAACGATTAGCGCCGGCTATAAAATGTCTCGAACCTTCTCGACGCCCCTCGTGGGGCCGAATTCACGACCCTTCACGCCCGGAACCGGCGAAGCGTGCTGAAACGGACCGAACGTTCTCCCCCTTATAACATGCCGACGCCACAACGGGTGAGTACACGATGAGCGCAACCACGCCCTCCACCGACGGCGACGACAAGGAGTCACGCCTGCGCCGCTACCTGCGCGAGAAGGCCGCGGACGGCGAGGTGTACTTCAAGAGCAAGTTCATCGCCGACGAGGTCGGCCTCTCGCCCAAGGAGATCGGCGCGCTGATGGTGAAGCTCCGGGACTCGGCGGGCGACCTCGACGTGGAGAAGTGGTCCTACACGGGCGCGACGACGTGGCGCGTCCAGCACGCCTGACTGGATCGAGGATTTAAACCCGTCGGGGCGCAACGACCGACGGATGACAGAGGAATCGACGGCCACTGGTCCCCCGGCCGACAACGTTCCGCCCGTCACCGGGCAGGCGCCGTCGGGCGCGCCCGACCCGCAGGCGTTCCGCACGGCGTTCTCTACCTACGAAGTCCGCGAGGACGGCGACGAGATCATCTACCTCGGCGACCCGCTCGCACCCGAGCAGGAGATCCTCCGCGCGACCTACGACCGCTTCCGCGAGGCGGGCTACGAGGTGCGCCTCGACCGCTACACCGGCGAGTACGCCCTGGTCGCCACGCCCCGCGAGGACACCGGCCACAGGGTGTCGCTGCTCAACGTCGCGCTCTTTCTCGCGACGGTCGGCACGACGCTCTACTCGGGCGCGCTCTGGTACTACGTGTTCACGCGGCACGACCTCGGCGCGAACCCGCTTGGCCTGCTCGACGCCTTCCCGTTCGTCGTCGGGGTGCTGGGCGTCCTCGGCGTCCACGAACTCGGCCACTACGCGATGAGCCGCTACCACGGCGTCGAGGCCTCGCTGCCCTACTTCATCCCGATGCTCCCGCCCTTCGGGACGTGGGGCGCGGTGATCCGGATGCGCGGGCACTTCCCCGACCGGAAGTCGCTGTTCGACGTGGGCGTCGCGGGGCCGCTGGCCGGCCTCGCCGCCGCCGTCGTCGTCACCGCCGTCGGGCTGACGCTCCCGCCGATCACCATTCCCGAGTCGATCCGGCAGTCGACGGACATGCTCACCGTGAGCTTCAGCTATCCGCCGCTGTTCGAGGCGGTCGCGTGGGCGATGGGCGAGAACCTCGTCTACGCCGAGGGGAAGGCCGTGAACCCGATGGTGATGGGCGGCTGGATCGGGATGTTCGTGACCGTGCTGAACCTCATCCCCGTCGGCCAACTCGACGGCGGTCACATGATGCGCGCCCTGGTGGGTCCCCGATACGAGCGCCTGTCGATGCTGGTCCCGCTGGCGCCGTTCGCGGTCGCGGCGTACGTTTACCTCGCCACGAACGCCGCCGACTCGGTGGGCATCTGGGTGCTGTGGGGGTTCATCTCGGCGCTGATGGTCCGCGCCGGCGCCGCGACGCCCATCTCGGAGGAGCCACTCGACCGCAAGCGGGTCGCCGTCGCCGTCGTCACGTTCGCCCTCGGCGTGCTCTGCTTCACGCCAGTCCCCATCGCCATCTCGGCTTAACCGTGGGTGTAGCCGCGGTCCGAGAGCGGGTCGCCGTCCATCGTCACGCCCGACGGCGTCACCTCGCCCACGACGGTCAGCGGAACGGGGCAGTCAGCGCGCGCGGCGTCCACGTCGTCGGCCGGCACCGTGCAGACGAGTTCGAAGTCCTCGCCGAAGAAGACGGACAGTTCGCGGCGGTCGGCGGGCGACTCCGCGGTCTCCGCCACCGCGTCCGCCACCGGGACCGCCGCCTCCTCGACCGCCATCCCGCAGTCGCTGGCGGCCGCGAGCTGGTGGACCGAGCGAGCGAGGCCGTCGCTCGAATCCATCATCGCCGTCGCGTGGGGCGCCAGCGCGCGGCCCGCGGCCACGCGGGGCGTGAACCGGAACAGGTCGTTGCCCCGCTCGACGTTCCCGCGCTCGAAGTGCCGGAGGCCCGCCGCGCTCCGGCCCAGCGCGCCGGTCACGCAGAGTTTCTCCCCCGGCGCCGCGCCGTCGCGCCCCACCGGGTCGCTCGTCTCTCCGAGCGCCGTCGTCGCCACCGTGAACTCCGAGTGCGTGTCGAGGTCGCCGCCCGCGTAGGTCGCGTCGACCCGCTCGCAGACCTCGGTGGCGCCGTCGAGAAAGGCCGCCAGCGCCTCGGCCTCGAACGCGGGCGCGGCGTACACGGCGACCGCGGCCGTCGCCGTCGCGCCCATCGCGGCCACGTCGGAGAGCGAGGCGCCGACGGCCCGCCAGCCGGCGGTGTAGCGGGTCGTCCCGTCCGGGAAGTCCGTCGTCTCGTGGAGCATGTCCGTCGTGACGACCGTGTCGCCGACCACGGCGGCGTCGTCGCCCGCCGAGGTGACCCGGTCTCCGACGAGGGCGAGGGCCTCGCGTTCGTCCATGTGGGGGCGACGGGTCCGGACGGCCAAAAGCCGCCGGGGTCTCGGCGCCGCTCGCGGCCCACTAACGACGGTTTTAAACTGATCGGGCGGGAACAGAACGCCATGGCAACCCTCTACGACGCCCCCGCCGAGGACCTGGTGGAGGCCGTCGCCGACGAACTCGCGGACCGCGACGAAATCGAGGCCCCGGAGTGGGCGCAGTTCGCCAAGACCGGCGTCGACCGCGAACTGCCCCCCGAGCAGGAGGACTTCTGGCAGCGACGCGTCGCCAGCATCCTCCGGAAGGTCGCCGTCGACGGTCCCGTCGGCGTCGAGCGCCTCTCCACGGAGTACGGCTCCACGAAGCGCGGCACGACCCGCTACCGCGTCGCCCCCGACCGCGGCGCCGACGGCAGCGGTTCGATCATCCGCACCGCGCTCCAGCAACTCGAAGCCGAAGACCTCGTGAAGCAGGAAGGCTCCGCGGGCCGCATCGTCACCGCCGACGGCCGCAGCCTCCTCGACTCGACGGCCGGCGACGTCCTCGCGGACCTCGACCGCCCCGAACTCGAGCGCTACGCCTGACAGGCGAAATCGTTTTCCACCCGTAGCGGGTATTCTCATCCATGAGCGAACGCGACGAGGAAGAGCGACTGGAGGAACTCCGCAAGCAGAAGATGGAGCAGATGCAGGAGCAGGCCGGCGGCGAGGGCAACGAGGCCGCCCGGGAGGAGATGCAGGCCCAGCAGGAGGCCCAGAAAGACGCGATGCTCCGCCAGCACCTCACCGACGGCGCCCGGAAGCGCCTGAACACGGTGAAGATGAGCAAGCCCCAGTTCGCCGAGCAGGCCGAGAAGCAGGTCCTCGCCCTCGCGCAGAGCAACCGCGTGCAGGGGAAAGTCGACGAGGAACTGATGAAGGAGATCCTGCGGGAACTCACGCCCGACTCCAAGAGCTTCGACATCAGCCACCGCTGAGCCGTGCCGTCGCTGTCGCTTCTGTACAGCGGCGGGAAGGACTCCTCGCTGGCGGCGCTGCTGCTCGCCCCCTTTTACGACGTGACGCTTCGCCCCGCCACCTTCGGCGTCACCGACGACTACCGACACGCCAGCGACGCGGGCGCGGCGCTCGGCTTCGCGGTCGACCCGCTCGAACTCGACCGCTCGGTGGCGGAGGCGGCCGTCGCCGAGATGGCCGCCGACGGCTTCCCGCGCAACGGCATCCAGCGGGTCCACGACCACGCGCTGGAGACCGTCGCCGCGACCGACTGCGACGCCGTGGCCGACGGCACCCGCCGCGACGACCGGGCGCCCACGGTCGAGCGCTCGCAGGCCCAGAGCCTCGAAGACCGCCACGGCGTCGACTACGTCGCGCCCCTCGCCGGCTTCGGGCGGGCCGCCGTCGACGCCCTCGCCGACGCCGAACTCGCGGTCGAAACCGGTCCCAGCGAGGAGGTGGGCCGCGCCGACTACGAGGCCGAACTCCGGGCGCTCCTCGCGGCCGAACACGGCCACGACGCCGTGGACGAGGTGTTCCCCGAGCACGTCCAGAGCCGCGTGACGGGGCGCGCGTAGATGCGAGCCTTCCGCATCGCCTACGACGGCCGCCCCTACCACGGCTTCCAGCGCCAGCCCGACGTTCCGACCGTCGAGGACCGCCTCTTCGCCGCCTGCCGGGCGCTCGACGTCTGCGACGACGAGCCAGCCGGCTACGCCGCCGCGGGCCGCACCGACCGCGGCGTCTCGGCGCTCGCACAGACCGTCGGCTTCGACTGCCCGGACTGGCTCACCCCCGCCGCGCTGAACAGCCACCTCCCGTCGTCGATCCGGGCGTGGGCGAGCGCGGACCCGCCCGCGGACTTCCACCCGACTCACGACGCCCGGCGCCGGACCTACGAGTACCACCTGTACGCCCCCACCGCCGACCCCGACCGGGCCCGGGCGGCGCTGTCCCGCCTCGCCGGCCGCCACGACTTCCACAACCTCACGCCCGACGACGCCGGGACGGTCCGGGACCTGACGACCGACTGCCGGCCCGACGGCGACTTCCTCGTCGTCACCGTCTCGGCCGACGGCTTCGCCCGCGAACTGGTCCGCCGCCTCGTCTCGCTCGTCGGCGCGGTCGCGGCCGGCGACGCCGCCCTCGACCGCGTGGACCGCGTACTGGGGGCGGAGCCGATTTCGGGCCCCGAGGGCGTCGCCGCGGCGCCCCCCGAGCCGCTGGTCCTGACCGACGTGGCCTACGACGTGTCCTTCACCCCGGACGAGCGGGCCGTCGCGGACGCGCGGCGCCTGTTCGAGCAGCGATTCGCGGCCGCCGCGACCGGCGCCCGGGTCGCCGACGCGATCCGCGAGGGACTGCCGCGATGAGTGCGTTTTAACCCCACCGCCCCGTGTCGGCACCCATGAGCAGCGTGTCCGAACGGTCCGAGATCGACGCCGAGTACAAGTGGGCGCTCGCCGACGTGTTCGCCGACGTGGACGCGTGGGAGGCGGAACGCGAGGCCGTCGCGGAACGCATCGACGCGCTCCGCGACCGCGAGACCGACCGCTTCGACGACGGCGCGGAGCTGCTGGCGACCCTCGAACTCCGCGACGAGGTGATGCGCCGCGTCTCGACGCTGGCCGCCTACGCGCGGATGCGCTCCGACGAGGACACCCGCGATCAGGAGATGCAGGCCCTCTCGACCCGCGGGCAGGCCCTCTCCTCGGAGGCCGCGAGCGCCGCGAGCTTCATCGACCCGGCGGTCCAGTCGCTCTCCCGCGACGACCTCGACGCGATGGTCGACGCGACCGAGGGTCTCGGGGAGTACGCCCACTACCTCGACGACGTGATGCGGATGAAGCCTCACACCCGCTCGGCGGAGGTGGAGGAACTCCTCTCGGAACTCGGCGAGGTGCTGGGCGCACCGGGTGACATCTACTCGATGCTCACCAACGCCGACATGACCTTCCCGGAGGTCGAGTCGCCCGACGGCGAGGCCATCGAGATCACGCAGTCGAACTTCACGAACCTCCTCAAGCGCTCCGACCGCGACTTCCGCCGGGAGGTCCACGAGGCCTTCTACGACGAACTCGGCGACGTGCGCAACACCGTCGGCGCGTCGCTGAAGAACAGCGTCAAGACCGACGTGAAAGTGGCTCGGGCCCGCGACTACGACACCGCCCGCCGCGCTGCGATGGACGGCCCCAACATCCCCGTGGAGGTGTACGACACGCTCCTCGACACCGTGCGCTCGAACCTCGGCACGCTCCACCGCCACGCCGACCTGAAGCGAGAGGCCCTCGGCGTCGACGAGTTGCAGATGTGGGACCTCTACGTCCCGATGGTCCAGTCCGAGAGCCCCACCGTCGAGTACGCCGACGCCCGCGAGCACGTCGTCGAGGCGCTGGCACCCCTCGGCGAGGAGTACCAGTCCCGCGTCGCTGAGGGCCTCGACTCCCGGTGGGTCGACGTGTACGAGAACCGCGCGAAGCGCTCGGGGGCCTACTCGGGTGGCACCTACGACACCCAGCCGTTCATCCTGATGAACTACCAGGACGACATCACCTCGATGTACACGCTGGCCCACGAACTCGGCCACTCGCTGCACTCCCAGTACACCAGCGAGCACCAGCCCTACGTGTACAGCGACTACGAAATCTTCGTGGCCGAGGTCGCCTCGATGGTGAACGAGTCGCTTCTCACCCACCACCTGCTCGACACCGTCGAGGACGAGCGCTTCCGCCGGCACGTCCTCAACGAGTACCTCGAGCGCTTCCGCTCGACGCTGTTCCGCCAGACGATGTTCGCGGACTTTGAGCACACCATCCACTCCATCGCCGAGGACGACGGCGCGCTCACCCCCGACCGCCTCGACGAGGAGTACCGCGATCTGAAGTCGGAGTTCTACGAGCCGGCCGCGATCGACGACCAGATCGCCCGGGAGTGGATGCGCATCCCGCACTTCTACTACAACTACTACGTCTACCAGTACAGCACGGGCATCAGCGCCGCGGTGGCGCTCGCCGCCGACATCTCCGAGGGCGTCGACGGCGCCGCCGAGGACTACGTGGACTTCCTCCGGCTTGGCTCCCGGGAGTACCCGCTCGAACTCCTGCGGGACGCGGGCGTCGACATGGCCTCGCCCGACCCGATCGAGCGCGCCATCGGCGTCTACGACGACGCGCTCGACGAAATGGCGGCCCTGCTGGACTGAGCCGTCACATCTTCGGCCACCCAAAGGGACTTTTGCCGTGGGGACGTACGCTCGGGTAATGTCTCGCAGCCCGTCTCTGCCCGACCGCCCGACGCTGGATCTCGATCCGGATCTGCCGCCGGGGGAACGGCTCGACGCCCTCCGGGATCACTTCGCGGAGATCGTTCGGGTGAACGAACAGCTCTCCGAGCGCCTCGACGGCGTCGAGGAGCGCCGGGCGGAGCTTCACGAGCAGGTGGACAAGCTCCAGCGGGAGAACGAGTCGCTGAAGAGCGCCTCGCTGTACATCGCGACGGTCGAGGACATCACCGACGACGGCGTCATCATCAAGCAGCACGGCAACAATCAGGAGGTCCTCACCGAGGTCTCCCCGCAGATGCACGACCGGCTCGACGCGGGCGACCGCGTGACGGTCAACGACTCCTTCGCCGTGCAGTCGATCCTCGACGCCGAGACCGACGCCCGCGCGCAGGCCATGCAGGTCGAGGAGTCGCCGGACGTCGTCTACGACGACATCGGCGGCCTCGACGACCAGCTCCGGGAGGTCAGAGAGACCGTCGAGGACCCCCTCGAAAATCCCGACCAGTTCGACGAGGTCGGCATCGAACCGCCCAGCGGCGTCCTCCTCCACGGCCCGCCGGGCACGGGGAAGACGATGCTCGCGAAGGCCGTCGCCAACGAGACGGACGCCACCTTCATCAAGATGGCCGGCTCGGAACTCGTCCGGAAGTTCATCGGCGAGGGCTCGCGGCTGGTCCGGGACCTGTTCGAACTCGCCGAGGAGCGCGAACCGGCCATCGTCTTCATCGACGAAATCGACGCCATCGCCGCGAAGCGCACGGAGTCGAAGACCTCCGGCGACGCTGAGGTCCAGCGCACGATGATGCAGTTGCTCTCCGAGATGGACGGCTTCGACGAGCGCGGCGACGTGCGCATCATCGCGGCGACGAACCGCTTCGACATGCTCGACCGGGCGATCCTCCGCCCCGGCCGCTTCGACCGCCTCATCGAGGTGCCCGAACCGGACCGGGAGGGTCGCCGCCGCATCCTCCAGATCCACGCCGCCGACATGAACGTCGACGAGGTGGACTACGACCTGCTGGCCCGCCGGACGGAGGGCTTCAGCGGCGCGGACGTGGCCAGCCTCGCCACCGAGGCCGGCATGTTCGCCATCCGCGACGGCCGCGAGGAGGTGCGCACGCAGGACTTCCTCGACGCCCTGGAGAAGGTCACCGAGGAGGAGTCCGAGGTCGACTCCCAGTACATCCGCTAACCGACGCCCCTTTTTGGGACGCGCTCCGCGTTCGGGTATGGGCACGATTCACGTCGCCAGCGGCGCCGGCACCGGGCCGACGCCGATGGCATCCTACGACGCCGCGCTCGCCGACGCCGGCGTCGAGAACTACAACCTCGTCGCCGTCTCCTCGGTGGTCCCCGCCGACGCCGAGATGGCGGTCGTCGACCGGGCGCCGGACCTCGGCCCCGTGGGCGGCCGCCTCACCGTCGTCGAGGCGCGGGCGACCGTCGCCGGGCCCGGGAGCGCCGGCGCCGCCCTCGGCTGGTCGCGGACGGCCGGCGGCGAGGGCCTCTTCTACGAGTCTGGCGGCGTCGGCGGCGCGGAGGGGGACCCCGACGACCGGGCCGCAGAGCGGGTGCGCGACGGCCTCGCCGCGGGTCTCGACCTGCGCGACTGGGACGGCGACGAGCCGACGGTGGAGACCCGTCGGGCGGTCGCCGGGGACGGCGAGCACGCCACCGCGGTCGTCGTCGCGGCGTACGGCGCGGCCGAGCCGATCTGCTGACGCGAAACCCACGGCGGGCTAAAGGCTTATCAGCGGGCGTCCGCTATCAGGGGTATGTCCTTCGAACGCTCGCCGGGCCGACGTACCGTCGCCGGGACCGACGCGTCGCTGACGCCGGAGCAGCGACGGTCCCTCCGCCGGAGCGCCGCCACCGTCGCGGCGCGGACCCGCGACTACCTCCCCGGCGAGTTCGCCATCGGCACCGAACTCGGCCCCGGATCCGACGGCGTGCGGGCCTACGTCGCGGTCCGCCCGCCGCTGGGCCAGCCGGTGACCGCGGGCTTCGAACCCGACTTCGACGAGGACCCGCTGCTCGACGACGACACCCGCGACGAGGTGGCCCGGGGGCTGGCCGCCAGCGCCGCCCTGCAGGTCAAGCAGGCGATGGCCGAAGACGACCGCGACCCGGTCGCCCGATAATTACTGCCCGATCCGTCCGCGCTCGCGCCCCGATCCCGGGGGCGAGCCGAACAGCGCGTAGCCGACGACGAGCGCCGCGGCCGCGCTCCCGGCCGCCAGCCCGTCTCTGAGAGAGAGTCCGGCCGCGTGACCGAGCAGGAGGCCAAGCGCGAACATCAGCGGGATGGCCGCCAGCACGGCGTCGTATCGGCTCCCGGGCAGTCCGGCGCTGTCGCTGCGTGGTCTCGTGACGGGCATCGAACTCACCCGTACGGTGGTACGTGGGTATCCGACGTATATTTTACTTCCCCCAGAAGGGGTCCCGATTCCGCCGGGTCTCCAGGAACTGCGAGAGGGCTTCGCGCTCGTCGGCGTGGAGTTCGTCGGTGAGTTCCTGTTCGAGGACGCGGGCGTGCTTCTCGGGGATGTCGACCCACAGTTCGTCGCCCTCGTCGAAGTCGCGGCCGACCGTCGGCCCCTCGATGGCGGCGCTCACGCGCTCGCCGTTGCGGGCCTCCTCGACGTCTTCGCCCTGGTTCTGGATGCCGTTGATCCGCCCGAGGCGGGTCGGCTCCCCGTCTTCGAACATGCAGACCGGGACGTTGCGCTTCAGCGTGCCGGAGACGATCTCGACGCCGACGACCGCGGGGTCGGACTGCCGGAACGTGTGGTCCGGCAGCACCCGGAACCGGGCGGGCCGGACGACGTTCTCGACGACGGCCTCGCGCTGCTCGCGCTCGATGGCCTCGACGAAGCCCTCGTAGTCCTCGACCAACTGGTAGATCACGTCGTCGGTGAACACCTCGACGTCGCTCTCGGCCGCCCGCCGCTCGGCGTCCGGGAGCGTCTCGACGTTGAACCCGAGGATGACGCGCTGGGTCTCCTCCTCGATGGTGCTGGCGATGCTCACGTCCCGGGGCGCCACGTCGCCGACCTCCGCGCGCATGATCGGCACCTCGGCGTCTTCGAGGGCGTTCGCGACGGCTTCGAGGCTCCCGAGCGTGTCGGCCTTCACGACGACGCCCTCCTCCTCGGTCTCGACTTCGATCTCCGCGAGTTCGCTCCGGACCGAGTCGACCACGTCCGCCACCTCGCGGTCGCCGACGACGCGGACCGGCGCGCCGGCCATCGCGTCTTCGAGGTCCGGCGCGGCGATCTTCACGCCGTTGGCCGCCGAGACGTTCGCGACGCTCTCGAAGCGGCTCTCCGCGCGGATCTCGGCCAGCGGCCGGGGCTTCAGCAGCGCCCGCACGTCGGTCACGATGGGGTCTTCGGCCGCGCCGACGACGATCTGGTCGTCCTCGCTGATCGTGCCGTCGTAGAGGATCACGTCGAGAGTCGTACCGAAGCCCTGCTCCTCGGTGACTTCGAGGACCGTCCCCGCGCCGGGTCCGGATACGTCGATCTCCATCTCCTCGCGCATGTAGCGCTGGGAGAGCCCCATCAGCACGGTGAGCAGGTCCGGGACGCCCTCGCCCGTCTCGGCGCTCACGGGGACGACGCCGACGTTCGCCTGGAAGTCCTGCACGCGCCAGTAGAAGTCGGCGGAGAAGCCCGCGTCGGAGAGGTCGCCGATGATCTCGTAGAGGAGTTCGTCGACCTGCCCGCGGACGCGGTCGCTCTGGGCCTCGTAGGAGGGCTTGATCGGCGAGTCGGGGTTCGGGTTCCACCCCGGCACGGTGTCGACCTTGTTCGCCGCGACGACGAAGGGGGTCTCCGTGCGCTTGAGGATGTCAACGGCCTCGTGGGTCTGTGGCTGGAAGCCGTCGTTGACGTCCACGACGAGGATGGCGATGTCCGCCAGCGCCCCGCCGCGGGCCCGGAGCGTCGAGAAGGAGTGATGCCCCGGCGTGTCGATGAAGAGCAGGCCCGGGAGGTCGAACTCGTCGGGGTCGATGAGCGACCCCGCGACCGAGGAGACCACGTCGAGTGGCACCTCCGTCGACCCGATGTGCTGGGTGATGGCGCCGGCCTCGCCCTCCGTGACGGCCGAGCCGCGGATCTTGTCGAGCAAACTCGTCTTGCCGTGGTCGACGTGACCGAGGACTGCGACGATGGGCGTCCGCAAGGTCTCGGCCGATGTATGGGTCTCGGACATGGCTACCACCCGCGAGAACGGTTGTTGTCGACGATTGGGCGGCCCCCGGGTATAACTCCATCGTCACGGGCCGCGGTCGGGCGCGTCCCACGCCCGGCCGCTCAGTTCTGGCCTGCGGACTGCAGGTGAACGACCACCGTCGCGCCGTCCGGCCCCGACTCGAAGGAGAGGGTCCCCTCCGACCGCCTGACGATGAGCGAGACGAGCCACAGGCCCAGCCCGCTCCCGTGGTAGAGGGGGTCGAGGTCCCGTTCGCCCGCGACCACGCGGCGGTCCATCTCCGGGATGCCCGGGCCGTTGTCGGCCACCTCGACGCGGACGCCCTCGTCGTCGGTCCGGACGCGGAGCGTGACGCGTGGCTGCTCGCTGTCGTTGAACGCGATGGCGTTCTCGACGAGTTCGGAGAGTGCCCGGTCGATGTCCCGCGTCGCCAGCGCGCGGGCGACCTCGGGCCCCTCGGTCTCGATGGTCACGTCGGGGTGGCTCGACCGGTACTGCGCCGCGACCGCCGCCACGACCCGAATCACGTCCGTCGGCTCCACGGCCGCCTCCGCGGAGAGAACCTTCGTGATGGCCCGCTGCTTGTCGGTGATGTCCAGCAGCCGGTCGCTCCACCGGATTATCTCGCGCGCGTCCTCGGCCGTGTCGCCTGTGGCCCGCTCTTGGACCGTCTCGGCGTAGCCGCGCACGATGTTCATGTGGTTCCTGAAGTTGTGCCGCAGCACGTCGTCGAGGACCCGAAGCTGTCGCAACTGCTCCTGTCGCTCCGTGACGTCGACGTTCACGCCGAGGAGGCGGCGGCTCTCCCCGGTCCCGTCGTCGAGCACGGTCCACCGGCCGTTGACCCACCGCTCGGTCCCGCTCGGCCGGACGATGCGGAAGGTCACGTCCGAGGGCTCGGTCCCCCCGAGCACCGTCTGCAGGACGCGCCTGACGCGCCGGCGGTCCTCCGGATGGACCCGGTCCAGAAACGCCTCGATGGTCCCGTCGAAGGATCCCGAATCGAGCCCGAACAGCCCCTCACAGGACTGGTCCAGCGACACCTCGTCGGCGCTCAGGTCCCACTCCCAGATGCCGGCATTCGCGGCGGCGAGGGCCAGCGACCGGCTCTTCTCCAGGGCCCGCTGTCGCTTCTCCGCCCGCACCCGCTCGGTGACGTCGCGGCTGTTGACCACGTGGCTCCCGTCCGGGAGCGCGTCCACCGACGCGACCGACTCGAGCCACCGCCAGGCGCCGTCCGCGTGTCGGATCCGGTATCGCTCGATCTCCTGCTGGCCCGCGGCCGCCGACAGCGCGCCGGCCAGTCGCTCCCGGTCCGCCGGATGCACGTACTCGAACACGGTCTCGCCGACGAGCGCGGACTGATCGTAGCCCAGAATCGCCTCGATGGCCGGGCTCACGTACCCCACGGTGCCCTCGTCGTCGACGACCGTGATGATGTCGGAGGAGCTGTCGACGAACGCCCGGAACCGCTCCGCCTCGGCCTTCCGATCGGTGATGTCGCGGATGGTGTACAGCCGCGTGCCGGTCTCGATCGAAACGGGGTCGACGGTCACGAGGACGGTGTGCGTCTCCCCGTCGGCGTCCGTGATCTCCCGCTCGACGTTCTCGTACGCCCCCGCGGTCACCTCGCCCCCGCCGACGACGGGGTCACCGAGGAGCGCCTCGACGGACCCCATCTCGCGGATCTCGTCCGGGGTGGCCCCGAAGAGGTGTCGCGTGTTCGGACAGACGTAGGTGAACCGCCCGTCGTCGTCGGTGATGAACACCGTGTCGCGGATGTTGCTCAGCGTCGCGCGGTGGAGGGCCTCGGACTCCCGCAGCGACTCTCGCAGCCGCCGCTCCGCCGTCTCGTCCTCGATGGCGGCCACGACGTACTCGATGGCGCCGGTCTCGTCGCGGATGGGTGCCATGTTGACCGAGAGCCAGACGTCCGTCCCGTCCGGTCGCTCGATGCCGTGTTCGTGGCCGTAGACCGCTTCGCCGGTCGCCATCACCGTCGCGAACGGAAGCTCCTCGCTCGGGATGCGCTCGCCGTCCTCGTCGACGACGTTCCACGCCGGCGCGTCGTACTCGCGGCCGGCTAGCTCGGAGCGCGACAGGCCCAGCACCGCCTCGGCGCGCTGGTTCGCCCGCACGACGGTGCCCGCCGCGTCGAGGACGACCTTCGCGATGGGGGAGGTCTCGAATATCTGCTCGTTCAGACGGCGCTCCTCCGCGAGGTCGAGCGAGTAGGCGCGGGTGTCGAGCAGCGACCGCACGCGAGTCAGGATGCCCGACTTCGGGGCCGGGATCGGCTGGATCGCGTCGATGCGCTCCCCGAGGTCGTCGGCGTGTCTGGCCCACGGGTCGCTGCCGTCGGTCTCGGCCAGCAACAGCACCGGCGCGTAGGCGGCCTCGCCGCGCTTCCAGTCGGCGAGCGCGTCGCCCACGGCCGCGAAGCCGCGCTCGTCGACGACACAGAGATCCGTCCCCGCCGGCACCCCCTCCTCGACCTCGGCCACCTGCCACTCGTCCAGGAGGTCGACGAGGAGGTCGCGGTTCCGGGGCCGGGCGACGCGGAGGCTGACGGTCGGCGGGTCCTCGTCGCCGTCGAAGCGGGTTCGGGTCACTGGCCTGCGGCCTCACCCGCTCTCGGAGGGCGCCGGCGTGCCGGTGAGGATCCCCCGGTAGCCCGTCAGCCGATCCCCCACGCGGAGGCCGTCGCCGTCGATCGTGAGCGCGCGGAGCGACTGCTCGAAGTCCCCGAACCGCTTCTTGAGGACGCCGATGGACTTCTCGATCTCGCCGTCGACCTCCATGTACCGGAGGAACACGATGTTGTCCGCGATGTAGCTGATGTGCTCGCTCGTCGGCGAGAAGTCGCCCGTGACGCCCTTGACCTCCTCGATCAGCACGACCGTGACGCCCATCCGCTTGAGGTATCGACAGATGGCGTGGAGCTCTCGGAGCAGGGCGTCGGCCGAGTCGTCGCCCCGGAGGCCGAGGCGGTAGCCCGCGACGCCGTCGATCATGACGAACTCGACGCCTCGCTCCTCGACGGCCTCCCGGACCCGGTGGGCGAACTCGTCCGGGCTCTGGGTCAGCGACTCGATGGCCGCGACCTCCAGTCGGCCCGCCTCGACGTGCCGTTCGAGGTCCATCCCGAGGGCCCCCGCGCGGTAGAGGTAGTCGTCCCGGAGTTCCTCGAAGAGGAAGGCCGCGCCGCGTTCCCCGCGCTCCGCGCTCGCCTGCAGGAAGTGCGAGCCGGTCGTCGTCTTCCCGACCCCGGACGGGCCGGAGACGATGGTCACGGACCCCCGCTCCAGGCCGCCGTGCAGCAACTCGTCCAGTCCGTCGACCCCGGATCCGAGCGGTTCCCGCGTCGTCTGCCGGTGGTGGTCGCCGGGGACTAGCTTCGGGTAGACCCGGCCGCCGGAGCCGGAATGGATGCGGAAGGTGTGCCTGCCATCTGCGCTCTTCGAGCCCCGGGCCTTCGTCACCGCCAGCGTACGCCGATCGGAATCCCGCGCGATCTCGATCGTCGTGTTGCCGAGGTACCGCAGGTCGTACTCCACCGCGGCGTCGCCCACCTGCGCGGTGCAGACGGTCGTCACGCCCCGGTCGGCCATCTCGTTGAACAGCGACGAGATGTTCCGCCGGAACTGGAAGGTGTCGGGCAGCATCGACCGAAGCTCCGAGAGGGGGTCTATGACGAGGCGGTCGATCTCCGACGACTGAATTGCCTCCGCGATGCGCCCGAGCAGTTCCTCGCCCTCGACCTCCTCGCTGCTGAACAGCGTGTACGACTCCTCGCTGAAGAAGCGGTCCCCGGGCGCGCTCAGGTCGAGGACTCGCACGTCCGAGAGGTCGATCCCCAGTTCCCGCGCGTTCCGGCGAAGCTCCCGCTCTCGCTCCTCGAAGCCGATGTAGAGAGCCTCGCCGTCCGCGGCCGCCAGGAACTGGAGTGCGAGGATCGTCTTCCCCGTCCCGGGCCCGCCGACGACGACGGACGTTTGCCCCTCGATGAAGCCGCCGTGGAGGACCTGATCGAGCCCCGGCGTCCCCGTCGTGACCTTCGCTAGCTCGCCGGCGTCGCGCTCACTCACGGCCCCGTCCTCCCGTCGCGCGCGGACGGCGCCGCGCTGGACTGGCTCGAGACCATACAACTATTGACACACTCTCCGTCGAGTACTTCACTGTACCGGCCCCGGGGGTCCCAACCCGCCGCCCCTCGTGCCGTCCGACGCCCGGCGCACGGAGGCGAAACTTTACTAATCTCTCCGCACACTGTCTCGGACATGCCAGACATACTCGCGGAGAACCTCTCGGGGAAGTCCGTGATGGGCGCGGACGGCACCGAACTCGGCATGCTGTACAACATCACGATGGACCTGAAGACCGGGTCCCTCGACGACCTCGTCGTCGAACCCGACGAGGAGGCCCCCGAGGGCGGCTTCCCCCTCGACGACGACGGCCACTTCCGGATCGACGTGAGTCGCGTGCAGGCGGTCAAAGACTACATCGTCGTCCAGCGGTAGATGAACGTCCTCGACACCACGGCCTTCATCGAGGGGTACGAGACCGAGGAACCGATCGCGACGATCCCGAGCGTCCGCGAGGAACTGGAAGACGCCTCCGCGTACCGCTTCGACGCGATGGAGGGGTCGGGGATGCACATCCAGATCCCCGACGAGGCGGCGATCGACCGCGTCCGGGCCGGCGCACGCGAGACGGGGGACTTCGACGTGCTCTCCGAGACGGACGTGCGCCTCCTCGCCGCCGCGTTCGAACTCGACGGCACCGTGGTCACCGACGACTACGCCATCCAGAACGTCGCGGAGCGACTCGGCGTCCCCGTCGAGGTCATCGCCCGCGACGGCATCACCGAACAGCGCGACTGGCACTTCCAGTGTGCGGGCTGTGGCCGCGAGTTCGAGGAGGACCGCGAGCGCTGTCCGATCTGTGGCAGCGACCTCACGCGCAAGAACCCCGCCTAGGCGAGGACCACGACGGCGAAGGAGACGGCGTTGTACGCGCCGTGGATCGCCGCCGGCACCGTCACGTTCTCGGTGACGACGTACGCCGTGCCCAGCACCAGCGAGAGCGCGAAGACGACCGAGAGCGACGCCAGCCCCGGGAGCAGGTCGCCCGCGAGGTACGTCGGGCCGTGCATCACCGCGAAGACGAGGCTCCCGACGGCGACCGCACCGGGGCGACTGAAGCTATCGTACAGGTGCTTCTGGATCACGTTCCGGTACAGCAGTTCCTCGCCCGGCCCGACGAAGAGCAGCGACGAGGCCACGCCCACCGCGAGCACGAGGGGGCCGCCGCCCGCCGCGGCGTCGATGGACCCGTGGCTCGCGGTCCCGATTCCGAGGAATGCGTACAGTTCTTCGAGCCCGACCGAGAGCGCGAGGACCGCGACCAGCCCCACGATTGCGACCCCCACCCCCCGCCGGTCCGGAACCGCCGCGTCGATGAACGACCAGTCGCGGCGGCCGTAGCGCAGGAAGAAGACGGTGACGACCGCGGCGCCGGCGCCCAGCCCCGCCGCGCCCGCCGCCTGCTCGCCGGCCACGGTCGTCGGCCCGACCGTGTCCCGGAGCGCGACCGAGAACAGCGAGCCGACGAGCAGACCGCTGACGCCCAGGTACGCCGCCACGGCGCTCCCGCGGGCGGCCCGCGCGATGTCCATACGCGAACATCGCCGGGCCGGGGTAAATGCCCTGCTACTCGCCGTCGATCCGGAGCGACGGCTGGGCCTCGACGGCGGCGGACTCTGGCGTCTCCTCCCCGAGCAGCCCGCGCGCCGCGTCTTTGCCCCACTCGACCGCGGGCTGGGTGAACGTCTCGACCCCGTACAGTTCGCCCGCCAGCACGCAGGCGGCCTCCATCCCGTAGAGGAGCGAGCCGAGGTTTCGCTCGTCGACGCGCTCGATTTCGACCCGAACCGTCGGCCGGTCGGCCGCCCCGAGGCTGGCCTCGGTCGCCCGGAACTCCGCGTCGAGGAGCGCCCCCATCGTCTCGCCCGAGAGGTAGTCCAGCCCGTCGAGGTCAGTCGCGGGAATCGCCCGGTCGGCCCGCTCGCGGGGTCGGACGAAGGAGACCATCTTGTCCCGCGGTCCGGCGCGGTACAGTTGCAGTTGGGAGTGCTGGTCCGTCGCCCCCAGCGCCCGCACCGGCGTCTGGCCGAGGCCGTCTTTGCCGAGGCTCTCGGCCCACAGCTGCGCGAACCACTCCGCGAACGGCTCCAGCGCCTCCGCGTAGGGCATCATCGCGTTCGTCCCCGCGCCGCGCCTGTCGAGCGCGTACGCCGTCGCGCCGTAGGCGTACGCCGGACAGTCGAACAGCGACCCCGACAGGCCGTCGGCGGCGTCGGCCGCGCCCGCCAGCAACGCGTCGAGGTCGTGGCCCTGTATCGCCGCGACCGGCAGGCCGACCGTCGAGAGCGCCGAGAACCGGCCCGGAACGCCCTCGGGCGCGTCGAGCGCGGGCAGGTCGTGGCGCTCGGCGAGGTCCCGAAGATTCCCGTCCGGTCCGGTCGTGACGACCGTGCGCTCGGTCCAGTCGACGCCCGCCCGGTCGAACGCGTCGCGGACGACGAGGAAGTTCGCCAGCGTCTCCGCGGTGGTTCCCGAACGGGAGACGACGTGGACCGCGGTGTCGGCGAGCGGCAACTCGTCGAGGACCGCGGCCGTCCGTTCCGGGTCGACGTTGTCGAGGAAGTACGCGGGCGGGTCGCCGCCGAGCGCGCTCCCAATAGTCGCCGCGCCGAGCGAACTGCCGCCGATGCCGACCGTGAGGACGGCCGCGGCGTCGCTGAACGGGTCGACCGCCGCGCGGATGGCGTCGGCGTCCACGCGGTCGGGGAGGTTCAGCGCCGCGTAGCCGAACTCGCCGCGCGCCCGGCCGGTCTCGATGCGCTCGTGCGCCGCCGCGACGCGGTCGTCGAGGCGCTCCAGGGCCGCCCGGGGCACGCCCGGACTGGCCGCGTCCGCCAGCGCGGTGCCGATGTCGACGTCCATGTCCGGGGCAGCGGGGGCGCGGGTGAAAGGCCTTCGCGTCGAAGCCGATGGGCATTAACCCCCGACCCACCAACGTCGACGCGATGGCCGACGAGGACGCCTACGGCGGCGTGATAGGGGCGGTGCGGTACAGCCTCGCCGAGAGCGAGTCGCGGCTGTTCCGCTCCTACGTGGTCGTGGGCACCCTCCTGACGCTGTTCATCTCGATTCTGTTCGCGTTCGGGATCGTCTCGCTCATCGCGGCGACGACGAACGCCACCGGCGGCAACCTCACCGTCGTCCGCGCGTTCTTCGTCGTCGTGCTGCTGGCCGCCATCGCGCCGATCCTCGCGCCGATCCTCGTCGTCGCGCGGCGCATCCGCCGCGGCGGAGCGCCCTCGCCGCGCCGGCAGTTCGGGTTCGGCCTCGCGGGCTACGGCTACCTGCTCGCGCTCTATCTGGGCGCCGTCGTCACGACCCCCGACGCCACCGAACCGGCCGAGACGGGCGTCTTCGGCCCCGTCATCGCGGCGCTCAACGGCCTCCCCGACGCGTGGGGCCTCGCGTTCCCCGTCGGCGCGGCGGTGCTGATGGCGGCGCTGTTCCGGGCGCGGTAATCGTGCTCGCCCCCGGAGAGAAACTGATATTCGGCTCCGGCCCCTCCGTCGTCGCATGACGAAGCGCGGAACGTTCCTCGTCACCGCCGCCGACGAGGACTCGGCCGTCCTCCGGGACGTGAGCGGGGGGCAAGTCCACGCCCTCGGGCGCAACCCCGACGTCGCGGAGGGGGACGTGTTGGACGCGACGATCGCCCCTGAGCCGCCGCTGGAGGTCACCTGGGCCGTCGAGGAGATCACGGCGCGCCGCTCGGTGGCGGTCGAGCGCGTCGACGAACCGCCGTCGGAGCGCGCCCGCGAGGCCGCCCGCGACCTCGACAGCGGCGAAATCGAGACGCTCGCGTCCGAGGCGGGCGAGACCCACGTCATCGCGGTCCCGGCCCACCGGATCGACGACGCGGCCGCGGAGGTGGCGGCCGACGACGGCACCCGGGAGCGCGCGGCCGCGCTCGGGGCCGAGCGGGTCTCCGTGCGGGCCGGCGAGGACTTCGTGAGCGTCCGCTACCGATAGATAAGAAGGCTTATTCGGGTTCCTGCACGACCGCAGGCCATGGCTGCTTTCGAGGTACCGGAGATCGATCACTCCCAGTACACGAACCGCCAACTGGTGGCGGTTCCCCTCGCCCTCCTGCTCGTCGCCCTCGCGGTTCTCGGCGGCTGGTACGTCGCGACGGGCGACCCGGTGTCGCCCGGGATCGACTTCACCGGTGGCACGGAACTCACCGTCCAGACCACCGCGGGGTCGGGCGACGTGGTCGACGCGTTCCCGGTCGAACCGTCGTCGGTCCAGCAGGTGCAGGGCGCCAGCGGATCCGGCAACACCTTCATCGTGACGTTCGCCCCGACCGACGCGGACCTCACGGGGGCCGCCGAGTCGCTTCCCAGCGCGGCCGAGGACGGCGAGGTGGTCCGGCAGTACAGCGCCGTGTCTCCGAACTTCGCGAGCGAGACGCAGCGGCTGGCCCTCATCGGCCTCCTCGCCGCCTTCACGGGGATGAGCGTGCTCGCCTTCCTCCTCTTCCGGACCTTTGTGCCGAGTCTGGCGATCGTCGGCTCGGCGTTCAGCGACATCGTCGTCCCCCTCGCCGTGATGAACGTCCTCGGCATCAAGCTCTCCCTTGGCACCGTCGCCGGCCTCCTGATGCTGATCGGGTACTCCGTGGACTCCGACATCCTGCTGACCAACCACGTCCTCCGGCGCTCGGGTGACTTCTACGAGAGCGTCGAGAGCGCGATGACCACGGGCGTGACGATGACGGTCACCTCCATCGCGGCGATGTCGGTGATGACGCTCTCGGCCTACCTCTTCGGCATCGGGCTGATGACCTCCATCGGACTGGTGCTGGTGGTCGGCCTCGCGACGGACCTCGTCAACACGTACATGTTCAACGTCGCCTTGCTTCGCTGGTACAGGTACGAGGGGGTGAGCCGATGAACGTTCGCGAGACGTGGCGGCTCGCGCTCCTCCTCTTTCTCATCCTCGGGAGCGGGGTCGCGCTCTTCGGCCCCGGCATCGGCACCGGCGAGTCGAACCTCGTCTCGGACGGCACCCAGACGACCAACCTCGCCTACGGCATCGAACTCGACGGCGGGACCCGCCTCCGGGCCCCGGTGGCCGGCTGGACCGCCGAAGGCGTCGGTGCCGGCGCCGACAACGCCTCCGTGGCCGTCGCCGAGTCGCTCGGCCTCGAACCCATCGACGCGGCGAGCGTCGACACCGACGGCGACGGGGTCGGCGACACGGTCGAGGTCCGCGCCCGCAATCTGACCCGCTCGCAGGTGGCGTCGGCGCTCGCCGACGCCGGGGTCGACGTCGACTCGGAGGCCGTTTCCCTCCGGAGCGGCGTCACCGCCCAGACTCGACAGGAGATGGTCGACGTGATCGACCGGAAGATCCGCGAGTCCGCGCTCAGCGGCGGCTCGGTGAAGGTCGCGACCACGCTCGACGGCGAGCACTACATCGAGGTCGAGGCCCCCGACCGCGGCGAGCAGGAGCTTCGTGACCTCCTCAGAGAGCGCGGGGTCGTCACCATCGACGCCTACTACCCGGAGAACGGGACCTACACGAACTCGACGGTCATCCGACGGGACGACATCTCCGACATCGGCCAGCCCCAGCGCCAGCGGGGCAGCGATCTGGTGGCCGTGCCGCTCACCATCCGCGACAGCAGGGCCCGGGAGGTCGCTGAGGCCATGGTGGCTGCCGGGTTCGTGCCCGGGAACGCCGACACGAGGACGGCCACCGGCGAGCAGTACATCAGCTGTGGCGGCCCCGGCAACGAGAGCGGCCGGTGTCTGCTCGTGGTCTCAGACGACGAGGTCGTCAATCACTTCGGGATGTTCGCGTCGCTGGCCAGTTCCTTCCAGAACGGCGACTTCGAGCGCAACCCGACGTTCCAGATGCAGGTGAACACGATGGACGAGGCACAGAGCCTCGCCATCAACCTCCGCGCCGGTGCGCTCCCCGCGCCGCTCGACTACTCCGAGGACGCGCTCAACGTCTACACCGTCGACCCGGCGCTCGCCGAGCAGTTCCGGACGAACTCGCTGCTGACGGGCCTGTTCGCGGTCATCGCGGTGTCGCTGGTCGTCTACGGCCGGTACCGCGACGCACGCGTCGCCGTGCCGATGGTGCTCACCGCGCTCTCGGAGGTGGTCCTCCTGCTGGGCTTCGCGGCGGTGGCGGGCTATCCGCTGAACTTCTCGGTCATCGCCGGGTTCATCGCTGTCATCGGGACGGGGGTGGACGACCTCGTCATCATCGCCGACGAGGTGATGTCCGAAGGCGACGTTAGCTCCTCGAAGGTGTTCCAGTCCCGCTTCCGGAAGGCGCTGTGGGTCATCGGCGCCGCGGCGGCGACGACGATCATCGCCATGAGCCCGCTCGCCTTCCTCTCGCTGGGCGACCTGCAGGGCTTCGCCATCGTGACCATCCTCGGGGTCATCCTCGGGGTGCTGGTCACTCGCCCGGCGTACGGGGACATCCTCCGGACGCTGCTGACCGACCGCTGACCGACCCGGCCTTTTTCTCCCCCGGTGTCGTCGCCCCGTACAGAGACCGATGAGCGACGACGCCCCGAGCGTGCTGGACAGCGCGCGCCAGTTCTTCGCCCTCGAACGGGACGTGCTGGTGCTCTCGCTGGCGATGTTCGCGTTCAGCCTCGGGTTCCAGATGACGAGTCGCTTCCTGCCCGACTACATGTACGCGCTCGGCGCCAGCGGCGCGGTCGTCGGCCTGTTCGGCACCGTCGGCAACGTCATCAGCGCGGTGTACCCGTATCCGGGCGGCGCCGTCTCCGACCGCATCGGCTCGCGCTACGCGTTGACCCTGTTCGGCCTCTGCTCGACGCTGGGCTTCGCGCTCTGGTACGTGGCACCGACGGTCGGCCCCGTCGCGGTCGGGGGCGTCACCGTCGAGCCGTGGGTCTGGATCTTCGTCGGTCTGTTCGCCGCGCAGGCGTGGAAGTCCTTCGGGCTGGGGGCGACGTTCGCGGTGGTGAAGCAGGCGACCGAGCCCTCGCGGCTGGCCGCCGGCTTCGCCAGCACCGAGGTAATTCGCCGGCTGGCGTTCTTCGTCGGCCCGGCGCTCGCGGCGGCGCTCATCAGCGTCGCCACCGACACGGTCGCGGGCTACCGGGCCGTCCTCGCGGTGAGCGTCGTCGTCGGCCTCGTCGGCACCGTCGCCCAGCACGTCCTCTACGACGCCAGCGAGGACACCGTGGGTAGCTCCTTCGAGGGGGTGGCCCAGATCCGCGCCGACCTGCGGGAGATGCCCGCGCCGCTTCGCCCCCTGCTGATCGGCGACACGCTCGTCCGCTTCGCGAACGGGATGGTGTACGTCTTCTTCATCCTCGTGATCACGCGCCTCCACGAGGTCGGGTTCGCGTCGACGCTTGCGGTCCCGTGGGGGTCGTGGCACGTCGACCTGCCGCCCGCGGCGTTCTTCGGGGTCCTGTTGAGCGTCGAGATGGCCGTCGCTCTCCTCTCGATGATGCCCGCCGCAAAGCTCGCGGAGCGCGTGGGGCTGAAGCCGGTCGTCGCCGCGGGCTTCTTCGTTTACGGGGCGTTCCCAGTCCTCTACATCCTCGCGCCCGCCGATCCGGCGGTCTACGTCGCGCTGTTCGCGTTCTCGGGACTGCGCTTCGCCGGCCTGCCCGCCCACAAGGCGCTCATCGTCGGCCCGGCCGAGCGCGACGCCGGCGGTCGGGTGACGGGGGCCTACTACCTCCTCCGGAACACCGTCGTCATCCCGAGCGCCATGCTCGGGGGCGTGCTCTGGGACGGCCTCCGACACCCGGTCACCGGCGCGACGCTGTACGAGGGCGACCCGACACTCGCGTTCGCGCTCGCCTCGGTCGTGGGCCTCGCCGGGACGGCGTACTTCCTCGTCTACGGCGAGGAGTTCGCGGCCTACGCCTAGAACTCGTCGAGGCCGGCCTGCTCGGCCGCGGCGAGGGCGTCCTCGCTGGTCGCCCACGACGCCCGGGCGCAGTCCGGGAGGCCGCCGTGCTCCGCGACGTATCCGGCGAGGAACTCGCGGGTCTGCGGGTCGCTGGGGTAGCCCGACCCCACGTCGGCGTCGTACCGGTCGGCGATGGCGTCGACGTGCGCGTCGCGGGCGACCTTCGCCGCAATCGAGGCCGCCGCGACGATCGGATGCTCGTCGTCGGCGCCGTGTTCCGCCTCGACTGTCACCGCGGCCCCGGTTCGGTCCGCGAGGCGGCGTCCGAACCGATCGGCGTCGGTGTCGCCGGCGTCGGCGCGCACGAACAGCCCATCGGCGGCGAGGGTGGCCAGCGCCTCGGCGTGTGCGGCCAGCGTCAGGCCGTTCATGTCCGTCTCCGGATCGTCGATGCGCGCGACCGGAATCTCCGCGACGGCGACCGCGATTCCGTCGTCGGCCCGAAGCCGCTCGTCGAGCGCCTCGCGGCGCTCCGGGGAGAGTCGCTTCGAGTCCGCGACGGCGTCGGGAACCCGCTCCGGCGGCGCGCGGACGCAGCCGGCGAACATCGACCCGAGGACCGGGCCCTTGCCGGCCTCGTCGGTCCCGGCGACCTCGTCCATACCGGGCGGCGGGGCGGCGGCGCCAAAGCCCTGCCGGTCAGCGGAGGAAGTCGGGATCGGCGAAGGACTCCGCTTCGCCCGCCACGTCGACGACGTCGAGCGCCGTCACGGTGGCGTGACAGCCGAGCAACCCCGCCAGCGAGGGCTGGGTGCGCCCCTCGTCGCCGCTGACCAGTTCCTTCACGTAGAGGCCGCCCTCGCCGGTGAGTTCGACGACGGCGTGGCGCTCGTCCACCAGTTCGGCGTCGATGTCGTACACCGTCCGCTGGCGGGTCTTCGCCGCGCGCCGGTGGTCGACCCGCGCCGGCGTCTCCTGTGCGACCGTCACGCCGTCGAGGTCGGCGAGGGCGTTCGCGAGGTCCGTCTCGGTGACGGGCGCGTCGAAGGCCACGTCCGCCCGGTACGTCTTCCGCGCGTCGAGGCCCTTCACGCGCTCGACCATCTCGTAGGTCGCCAGCGCGAGGTCGGCCACCTCGACGCCCGGTTCCTCGTTCACGGCCGTCTCGATGGCGTCGACGTCCGGCGCGCGGACCTGTGGCTCTTTCACCTCGACGACGAACGGCCGCCCCGAGCCGAGCATCTTCGCGTCCACGTCCTCGCGACCGGCGCCGTGGAACACCGCCTCGTCGCCGTCCATCGCGTCGCGGACGTGGGGCGCGACGTGCTCCTCGACCGAGCGGTCGTAGAGGTAGCCCGACCCGCCGCAGTGCTCGCAGTCCTCCTCGCCGTCGTCGCCGAGTTGCTTGCCGGAGCCGCCACACTCCCGGCAGGGCCACTCCGTCTGGGGGATGCCCCGCTCGAGCTTGCGGTAGCGTCCGAAGACGAAGGCGGGGTTGACCTGCACGTCCACGTCGCCGCGCTCGACGTTGCACAGCGCCAGCACGTCCGGGCGCTCGAAGTCCACGTCGGTGCCGGTGGCCTGCCCGACGCGCTTGCCCACCTCGCGGTTCATCTCGGACTTCAGCAGTTCGCCGGCCGCCTCGTCGAGGCCCGCGTCCTCGCGGAGCAGGCGGTCGTTCTCCGCGAGGAGCGGCGGCACGCGGGAGCCGACCTGATACGTCGCGAACTCGACGCCGTCGAGGGCGTCGACGACCCGCTCGGCCCACTCGTCGTAGCGGCCGGTCAGCCCCTCGCACACCCAGCAGTCCGCCGGGTCGGTGCTCTCGTACGGTTCGTCGTCGGTCAGCGCCACCGTCACCCGGAGCCCGTGGCCGCGCTCGTCGTTGCCGAGGCCGAAGCTCCGGTCCGCGACGACCCGGCCGAGGCAGGCGTCACACACGGGGCCGGCCGCGAGGACGGCGCGGGCGTCGGCGAGAACTGTCATTGCCTCCGGTTGGACACCGGCGGTCACGTATCCTTCGGTCGGCCGCGGGAACTATGGCCGCAGCAGACGAATCGGCTCCATGACACGCTTCGCCGTCGAGCGCCTCGGCGATGCCGTCGACGCGACCCGCGCGTTCCTGTTCCCGGTGGCATCCGGCCGCTGGCTCCGCCTCGCCGTCCTCTCGGTGCTGGTGGCCGGCGGGTCCGGGTTCGGGGGCGGCGGTGGCGTGTCGGGCGGGAGCACCGGTGCCACCGAGGCCGTGGAACCCGCCGTCGGTCTCTCCTCGGGCGAGGCCGTCGTGCTCGTCCTCGCCGGGGCGGCGCTCGTCGTGGGGATCGGGCTCGTCGTCGGCCTGCTCGCCTCTGTGGCCGAGTTCGTCCTCGTCGCGTCGCTGCGCTCTGAGTCGGTGACGCTCCGCGCGTCCGCCCGGCGCTTCTGGCGGCGCGGTGTCCGCCTGTTCGTGTTCCGGACCGGCCTGTTCGTGGCCCTGCTGGCCGTCCTCGCGGTGGCCGTCGCGGCCGTGGCGCTCCCGGCCGCGCTCGGCGTGCCCCTCGTCGCCGTCCTCGCGGCGCTCGTCGCGGTGCCCGCGGCGCTCGCGGCCGTGCTCCTCGCGGTGGCCGCCGACCGCTTCACGGTGCTCTTCGTCGTGCCGACGATGCTCGCCGCGGACGAGCACGGCGTGATCGCGGGGTGGCGACGCTTCTGGTCGGTCCTGCGCCCGCAGTGGCGACAGTACGCCGCCTACGCCGCCGTGGCCGTCGCGCTGGCGCTCGTGACCGGGTTCGTCGTCGGCCTCGCGGTGATGGCGCTGCTCGTGGCGCTCCTCGTCCCGTTCGGTGCCCTCGCGGTCGGCGGCGTCGCGCTCACGACTGTCGCGTGGCCGGTGGGTGCCGCCGTCGTCGCGGTGGCGGCGCTCGGCTTCGTCGCGTCGGCGCTCGCGGTGGTCGGGGTCGTGCAGGTCCCGGTCGTCACGTTCCTCCGCTTCCACGCGCTGCTGGTGCTCGGGGACACCGACCCGGCGCTGGATCTGCTCGGCGACCGGCGACCGCCGCTCGCGTAGGACCGAAGCCGGTTTCTCGGCGCGCCCCGAACGCCGGCCATGCGCCAGTTCGTCGTCGTGGGCCACGAGGCGCCCACGACTCCCGACTTCCCGCTGGACGACCTCGCCGGCGGCGCGGGCCGCCTCGACCTCCTCTGTCGCTGCGTCGGCGCCGCGCTGTTTCTCTCCCACGGCATCCGCGAGGACGCCCGGGTCCACCTCGTCCTCCAGGACGAGTGTACCGTCTCCTTCGACGGCGCGACCCTCAGAAACGCCCGTCCCGACGAGCGCACCCTCGCGGGCCTCGTCCGCTCGGCGCTCGACGCCGCCGAGGACGCCGTGGGCCACCGCCCGGTCGAGAGTTCGCCGGGCGTCACCGTCGCAACGCGCGGCCTCGACGCGACGCTCGCGGACGTGGCGCGCCGCCGGACGGTGGTCCACCTCCACGAGGACGGCGACCCGCTCCCGGCGACCGACCCGCCCGCGGACCCGGTGTTCGTGCTCTCGGATCACCGGGACTTCACCGCTGACGAGATGGCGCTGCTCGACGACGCGGCGGACCGCCGGGTGAGCCTCGGTCCGCGACCGATCCACGCCGACCACGCCACGGCCGTCGCGCACAACTACCTCGATACGGCCGGCTACGACCCGGATTCGTACTGACCGTCCCAGTTCGCCGGCGTGCCAACGCTCAAGTCCGCGGGGGGTGATTGCGGCCCATGGCAACGGGTGACATTCGACCGCTCCTGGACACGCGGGTCGCGGACGGCATCGGCCAACTCAGGGTCGTCCCGGTCGCGCTGCCCGACGAAGACGCGCTGCTCCTCGTCCACAGCGAGGACGGGAACCACGACCCGGCGCCCAACCACTTCGGCTTCCCGGAGGACACGCTGACGCTCACGCTCCTCGACGTCGACGGGACGGTCCGCTGGGAGACGGACCTCGGGAAAGGCGTCGTGCCGGGCGTCTGGTTCTGTCCGGTGTACCCCTTCGACCTCGACGGCAACGGCGCCGAGGAGATCTGGTGTCTCACGACCGCGGACCCCGACCACCAGTTCAACACGACCGCCCACCGACTCACCCGCGTCGAGGCGGCGACGGGCGAGATCAGCGGCCGGTGGGACTGGCCCCGCTACCCGCCGGGCCGACAGAGCCTGAAGTTCCGCAACTTCATCCTCGGGGGCCGCGTCGGCGACGACCCGGTCCTCGTGACCGCACAGGGGACCTACGCCGACATGTCCTTGCAGGGCTGGAACGCGGACATGAGCCGTCGCTGGTCGGTGGAGATTCCGGCCCACGACCCGGACTTCTTCGAGCCGATCGGCGGCCGCGACTGGACTGTCGAGACGGGCCAGACCGCCCCGGGCGCCCGCGGCAGCCACATGTGCCCGGTCCTCGACATCGACGACGACGGCGACGACGAACTCCTGTGGGGCGAGCGCCTCATCGAACTCGACACCGGCGAGGAGCGCTGGTGTGCCGACCGCGACACGTGGTTCGGGCACTCCGACGTCGTGCAACCGACCTACGACCGCGAGCGCGACGCGTGGACAATCTTCACCTGCCGCGAGAGCTACACCGACGTGGCGCCCCGCGTCGCGGCGTACGACGCGGACGGGGAGCGACTGTGGGGCGACGTCGACGAGGGCCACATGCACGTCGGCTGGACGGCCCGTCTGGGCCCAGACGGCGACCACGTCGCGATGGCCGGCCGGAACAAGCAGGCGGCCTACGAGGAGATGGACGAGTTCCTCTGGGACGCGGCCACCGGCACCCCCCGCGAGGTCGAGTACCCCGTCTACTCCACCGTCCCCGTCGACCTCGACGGCGACGGCCGCCACGAACTGGTCTCTCGGATGTTCGGCCGCGAGGGCCGCGTCGTCGACCGCCACGGGGACCACCTCGGCACCCTCGAGGGCCACGTCGCGCACTCTCAGCCCTCGAAGCTACTCGACCACCCCGGCGAGCAGGTCGTCACCTACACCGACGGCGGCCGCGTGCGCGTCTGGGGCGACCGCGACGCCGAGGACTCGGCCGCGGCCCGCGAGCGCTACGCCCATCCCTACTACCGGAAGTCCCAGCGCCTCTCGGCGGTGGGCTACAACTGGCGGAATCTGGGCGGTCTCTGAGTACCCCTGCTGGCCGCCGTCCGCGCGGGTCCGGAAGCGTTAAACACGGCGCCGACGTTCGTGCGACTGCGGGCCGGTGGGGTAGCTTGGTATCCTTCGGCCTTCGGGTGGCCGTAACCACGATTCAAATTCGTGCCGGCCCACTTTTCCCGCACCCATCGCGAAGAGCGGTCGCCAAACGGTAGCCCCATCTCAGAGGGGGGATCGAGGTCACAGTTAAATAGCTCCAACCCCTCCGTATGTTAGTTTGAATACCATCTGCCCAGCATCGAGGGGACGACGCGAGACTGTCAGAGCCGGTAGTGCGCCAACCCACCTGGGCACCGGGGCCGGGAACTGATCGATGATGGACGCGGAGGCACGGGCCCAGATCCGGCGGGAACTCTACGAGGTGATGGAGGACGACGAGGTGGGCGAGAGCGAAACACAGCGCCGGGCGCTCTCCCTCGGTCGCGAGTTTTTGGGCGTGGAAAACGGCCACATCCAGCGACCGAACGACGACGGGGCGACGGACGAGGTCCTCGTCAGCGTGGGGGACACTCCGTCGATTCTCCCCGAGGGAGCTACGCTGGAGCGCGGCAAGACGTACTGTCGTCGCACCATGGAATCACACTCGCCGATCGCCCTCTCGCACGCCTCGGAACAGGGCTGGGCGGACGATCCGGCCGTCCGCGAACACGGGTTCGAGTGCTACCTCGGGACGACGATCATGGTCCAGGGGGAGCCGTGGGGAACGGTGTGTTTCATCTCGCGGAAAGCGCGTGACGTGGATTTCACGGCCGAGGAACAGGCCTTCGTCGAACTGATCGCCCGCCTGCTCGGACGCGATCTCGACGCCCGGCGCTACGAATCGCAAGTCAGCGCATCGGAGGACGCCCGACAGCTCTCAGAGGAGAAGTACGAGACCCTCATCCAACTCGCGCCGTACGCCGTGTTCCTGAGCGACGCCGAATCGACGGAGATCGACGAGGTGAACGAGCAGGCCGTCGAGATCAGCGGCTACGGCGCTGACGATCTCACCGGAATGTCCGTGCTCGATCTGCATCCACAGGACGGCCGCGATCGGTACCGGGAGTTGTTCGCGACGATAGCGGAACGAACGCAGTACAGCCGTTTCGACGACGGCACTTCCCTCCTCCTGGAACGAGCAGACGGGTCCCGAATTCCCGTCGAGGTGAGCGTGAGTCGCGTCCGAATCGAGGGCTCTGAGTACCTGCTCGAACTCGTCCGCGATATCTCCAGCCGACGGGAGCGCGAACTCGAACTGGAGCGGTCACGCGAGTTCCTCAAGCGCACCCAGGAAGTCGCGAACATCGGCGGCTGGGAGATCGATTTAGACGCAGGTGACCTCCAGTGGAGCGACGAGGTGTCTCGGATTCACGGACTGCCTCTCGAGTACGACCCGACCCCCGAGGACGCGCTGGATCTCTACCATCCGGAGGACCGAGAGGAGATCAGCACAGCAGTCGACCGCCTCGCCGACGACGGCGAACCGTTCGACATGGAACTGCGGATCGTCCGGCCAGATGAGACGGTTCGGTGGGTGAACGTGATCGGGCGTCCGGTCTACGGGGCCGACGGCGACACCGTCGAGAAGGCCCGGGGGGTCTTCCAAGACATCACCGAACAGTGGGACCGTGCGCAGGACCTGCGTGTGAAGAATCGCGCGATGGAGGAATCGACGGTCGGCATCACGATCGGCGACGCGGCCGAGCGGGAGATTCCGATCATCTACGCCAATCAGGGGTTCGTCCGCCTGACCGGGTACCCCAAGGAGCGAATACTGGGGAACAACTGCCGGTTTCTGCAGGGTGAAGACACGTCCGAGCGGACGCGAGCCGAGATCCGAACGGCCGTCGAGGCCGCGGAGCCGATCCGCACCGAGATCCTGAACTACCGGGCCGACGGGACGCCGTTCTGGAACAAACTCACGATCGCACCCGTCACCGGCGAGGACGGCGGGGAGGTCACGCATTTCGTGGGCATTCAGGAGGACGTCACCGAACAGAAACGCCGTGATCGACTGATCGAGGTCCTCAATCGCGTCCTCCGCCACAACCTCAGCAACGACATGAACGTCGTCGGCGGGTATGCGACGACCATCGCCGAGCAGACCGACGGCAAGCCGGCCGAGTTCGCCGCGAAAATACAGGAGAAGACGAGGCAACTGGTGGACCTGAGCGAGAAGGCCAGAACGTTCCAGCGCACGGTTCAGGCGACGGATTCCCCGAGGCCGCGAGACGTGGTCGCGGACGTCCGGTCGGTGGTGGCCGAACTGAGCGAGGCGTATCCGGACGTCGAGTTCGTGGTCGAGGCCGAGGCGACCGAGACGGTGGTGGCGACGGAGAGCCTTCGGCTGGCCTTCGAAGAAATCGGGGAGAACGCCGCAAAACACGGCGGTTCGTCGCCGGTCCGGTTCCGCGTCGAGACGGCAGCCGATGGTGACGTGCTAGTCCACGTGATCGACGAGGGACCCGGACTCCCCGAGATGGAGCGACAGGTGCTCGAGGTCGGCCGCGAGACGCCGCTCGTTCACGGGTCCGGGCTCGGACTGTGGTTAGTCAACTGGATCGTCTCCGGCGCGGGCGGGGAGGTCAGTGCGGCGGTCGGCGACGGAACAGCGATCACAGTGCGACTGCCGACCGGGGGCGATGAGGGCAGCGCGAACACCAGACCCTCGGCAATGACTACCCACACCGAGTAGAACGCCATCACACCGCTCCGCCTTGGGCCACATTGGAACAGTGAGATCCGGGTCCATCTTCTGGTCGAACGGTCCAGCGGTTCGAGTTTCGCAATGTCAAGCACTCAATCGCCAGAGCGGGACGCGTGACATCTCACAGACCGTTTCGACACCGCCGAGCGACCGCCCACCTCACTATATAGTCCTCGATAGCCGTCCCCCGCCCGATTGAGGGTTCATAGCAACCGTTTATCGGCGCGCTCGGAACCGCTTCGACATGACGCCCATCTCGACTGCGCCCGACGAGCGCGGCCGGCCGGTCCCGGGGCCGTCCTCGGCGGGGCTCTCGGACGCCGACTTCCACGAGGCGGTCGCGGACCACCACCGCCGGATCGACGTGAGCGCGTGGGACGACATCTACGTCGTCGGGGACGTGCACGGCTGCATCGACGAACTTCGGGCGCTCGTCGACCGCCTCGACCCGCGGCCCGAGGACCTCCTCCTCTTCGTGGGCGACCTCGTCCGAAAGGGCCCGGACAGCGCCGCCGTCCTCGACTTCGTCGCCGAGCGCGAGAACGCGGTGTCGGTGCGGGGCAACAACGAGGACAAGCTCATCGCGGGGCGCTCGACGCTCCCGTCGCTGACCGACGCGCACCGCGACTACCTCGACTCCCTCCCGCTCGCCGTCTCGTGGGACGACGCGCTCGCGGTCCACGGCGGCGTGGACCCCACGCGCCCGCTCTCCGAGCAGGGGCCCGAGGACCTTCTGAACTGCCGGTCGATCCCGCCGGGCGGGGGCTACGACGGCCCCTTCTGGTTCGAGCGCTATCAGGGGCCACCCCGCGTTTTCTTCGGGCACACCGTCCTCGACGCGCCCCTGGTGACCGACTGGGCGGTCGGCCTCGACACCGGCTGCGTGTACGGCGGCGCGCTCACGGCCTACGACTGGCACGCAGACGACCTCGTCTCCGTGCCGGCCCGGGAGACCTACCAGGAGCGCCCGGACGCGAAGTTCCTCGACGAGTCGGCGCTGGACGGCTGATGAGCGGCGACGATCCGGACGACGACCGGACCGAGGGATCGGACGTCGGGCGCGTCTGCGACCCGGCCGGGAGCGGGCCGGCCACCGTCCGCCACGGGCCCCGCGGCGCGCCGCCCGTCCCGGACGCCGACGACGTGGACCTCTCCGATCCGGCGTGGTACCTCAATCGAGAGCTGTCAGCGCTCGCCTTCCAGAAGCGCGTGCTCCACGAGTCGCTGGACCCCCGGAACCCGGTGCTGGAGCGGGTCCGCTTCCTGCACATCGTCGCGAAGAACCTCGACGAGTTCTGCATGAAGCGCGTCGGCGGCCTCAAGCAGCAGATGGCCGGCGAGGTGACCTCGCTGACGCCCGACGGGCGCACACCCGAGGCGCAGTGGCGACTGGCCCACGAGACGCTGACCGAGATGGCCGCGACGCAGGACGCCTGCTACCGCCGCGTCGCCGACTACCTCCTGCCCGACGCCGGGATCGACCTCGTGTCCCACGAGGACCTCTCGGCCGCGGAGCGGCGGGCGTTCCGCGATCACTTCGAGGCCCAGATCCTGCCGACGCTGACGCCGCTGACGTTCGACCCGGCGCACCCGTTTCCCTTCATCTCGAACCTCTCGCTGTCGATGGCGGTCCGCACCCGCCGGGACGGCGAGGAACCCAAGTTCTCCCGCGTCAAGCTCCCCGAGAACCAGCCCCGCCTCCTGCACGTCGCGGACGTGACGGGCGAGGGGGGTGAGCGGGACCGCTTCATCTTCTTGGAGGAGGTCGTGGCCGCGAACCTCGATCTGCTGTTCCCGAACGTGGAGGTCCTCGACTGGTCGACGTTCCGCGTGACCCGCAACGCGGAGGTGCGGCGCAACGAGGAGGTCGCGGAGGGCCTCATCGAGATGATCGAGGGCGTGCTGCGCGACCGTCGGTTCGCGACGGTGGTTCGGCTGGAGGTGTCCGCCGACACGCCCCAGCCAGTCCGCGACCTCCTCGCCGAGCACCTCGACCTCGACGAGCGCGAGATCGTGGAGCGCGCGCCGCCGCTGAACCACCGGCACCTCGATCGCCTGCTCGACTGCGATCGCCCCGAGCACAGCGTGGCCCCGTGGACGCCCCGCAAGCACCCCCGCTTCGCCGGCCTCGGCGACGACGCCGAGCGCACGATCTTCGACGAGATCCGCGCGGACGACGTGCTCGTCCACCACCCCTACCACTCCTTCGAGGAGACCGTCGAGCGCTTCCTGCGGACTGCGGCGCGGGACGACGACGTGCTCGCGATCAAGGCCGCCATCTACCGCACCAGCCGGGACTCGCAGGTCATCGAGAGCCTCATCGAGGCCGCGCGCAACGGCAAGCAGGTGGCGGTGATGGTCGAGGTGAAGGCCCGCTTCGACGAGGAGAACAACCTTCGCTGGATCGAGCGACTGGAGGAGGAGGGGATCCACGTCGCCTACGGCACCATCGGGCTGAAGACCCACACCAAGACCGCCCTCGTCGTGCGCCGCGAGGACGACGGGGTTCGCCTCTACTCCCACGTCGGCACCGGCAACTACCACGCCGAGACGGCGAAGGGCTACGTCGATCTGGGCCTGCTGACCGCCGACGCGGACGTCGGCAACGACCTCACCCGCCTGTTCAACTTCTTCACCGGCCACTCCCGGCACGAGGAGTACCGCGACCTGCTCGTCGCGCCCGCGACGCTCCGTGAGGGCGTCGTCGAGCGGATCCGCGCGGAGGCCGCGGCCGCCCGCGACGGCGACCCCGCCCGCGTCGTCGCGAAGGTCAACGCCCTCGAAGACCCCGACGTGGTGGCCGAACTGTACGAGGCCGCGATGGCCGGCGTCGACATCGACCTGATCGTGCGGGACATCTGCCGCCTGCGCCCCGGCGTCGAGGGCGTCACCGACACCGTGACGGTCCACTCGGTGGTCGGCCGCTTCCTCGAACACTCCCGCATCTACTACTTCGAGAACCGTGGGGACCCCGAGTACTTCGTCGGGTCCGCGGACTGGATGACCCGCAACCTCGACCGGCGCGTCGAGGCGGTCGCGCCCGTCACGGACCCCAACCTGCGCGCGACGCTGGATGAGATCCTGTCGCTGTACCTCGCCGACGACCAGAACGCGTGGGAGATGCGCCCGGACGGGAGCTACCGCCAGCGCACGCCGCCCGCCGACGGGGACCCCACGGACGTCCAGAGCGCGCTGATGCGCCGCGCCGCGGCCCGCGCCGACGGCGACCCGCCCTGAGCGGTGCCATCGACCGACTTTTGTCGCGCTCGGCCCACCCGGCGGTATGACGCTGGTCGTCCCCTTCGACGGCTCCGACCTCGCCGTGACGGCGCTCGCCCGCGCCGCGCAGTTCGGCGCGGTGCTCGACGAAGACGTGCTCGCGGTGAGCGTGCTCCCCCGCGGCAACGTCGAGTACGCCCGCGAGCGCGGCTGGATCGGTCCCGACGAGCTCTACGATCACGACGCCGTGGTCGCCACGCTCCGCGAGCGGGTGCTGGACGTCTGCCCGAGTGCGACGTTCCGCCACGAAACCGTCGATCGGAACAGCCCGACGGGGACCATCTCGAATCGCCTCCGCCGCGTCGCACGGACGGCGAACGCGTCGATGGTCTTCGTCGGGAGCGAGAACGCCGGTCGGATCGTCTCGGCGCTGAGCAGCGTCGGCGCGAGCGTGGCCGCAGAGGAGACCTACGACGTGGTCATCGTCCGCCACACGACGCCGTCGAAGGTCGCGGCACTCCGAGAGGCCGCGGCGACGGACGAGGGGTGACGCCCGCGTCCGGAAAACCCATACGCCCGGTGGGGGACGTGGTGGTATGACCGACGACGACTCCGAGCCGACGGTCCCGGTCGCCTGCTCGGCCTGTGGAACCACGACGCAGGTCGCGCTCTCCGAGGTGGGCGACGCCATCGAGCGCCACAACGAGCGACTGCACGACGGCGAGCAGATTGCGGCGGTCGACCCGGCGATCAGGGAGCAACTGAGCGACATCGTCGCCGAGGACCTCGACCTGCTCTGAGCGGTCGGCCCCGCCCGGTCAGTGGCCGTGGGCGTCGAGGTGCGTCGAGCGGTCGCCGTACCCCTGACTCACCTCGACGGTGGCGTGGTCGACGCCCGCCCCGTCGAGGACGTCGTGGATCTGCTGGGTCACGCGCTCCGCGTCGTCGAAGGAGTCGGCGTCCGTCTCGACGTGGACGGAGGCGACCGTGAGTCGGCTGCACAGCTGCCACGCGTGCACGTCCGTCACCCGCTCGACGCCCGGCACCGACTCGATTCGCTCCCGCACCGCGTCGGTGTCCACGGGCGAGCGCAGCAGGAAGATGGCGCCGCTCCCGCGGAGGAGCCGCCACGAACTCCAGACGATGGCGACCGCGATGAGGACCGCGGCGGCCGGGTCGAGGGCGCGGATGCCGGTGTACTGGGTGGCCGCGACCGAGACAATCACGAGGGCCGAGCCGCCCGCGTCGCCGAGCAGGTGGTAGAACGCGCCCTTCTCGTTGAGGCTCATCTCGCCGCCCTCCAGCACCCAGACCGAGAGCAGATTGACCGCGAGGCCGCCCGCGGCGATGGCCAGCGTCGGCCCGGCCGCCACGTCGACGGGGTGGAGGAACCGCTGCACCGACTCGTAGAGGATGACGGCCACCATCGGCACCAGCAGGGCGCCGTTGAGAAACGCCGAGAGCGGTTCGAGCCGGTGAAGCCCGTACGACCAGCGCCCCGACGCCGATCGGCTGCTGGCGAGGTGTGCGGCCCCGAACGCCAGCACGTACGCCAGCGCGTCGAACAGCATGTGCAGGGCGTCCGAGAGCAGCGCCACCGACCCGAACAGGAGGCCGCCCGTGAGTTCGGCGGCGAAGCCCACGACGTTGATGGCCGCCACCAGCGCGAGCTTTCGGCCGCTCTCTCCCTCGCCGTGGCCGTGCCCGTGGCCCTCGCCGTGATCGTGATCGTGGTCGCCGTGCGCGTCGCCCATCGATCCCGCCTCGGGACACTAAGTTATTAAAATCACCGGTCCAAACCGGCGACAGCGGCGCCACGCAATCACAAATCGGATTCGTGTATTAATAATTCTCGCGACGATGAGACTTATGTGGGCGGCCCCGCGACCGTCGGCATGAACGAACTCGCGTGGGACACCCTCGACCGCGAGGTGGCCTACTCCTGTCCGGGCTTCGACGTGGTCCACGACGACGTGCGCCTCCCCGGCGGCGCCGAGACCGACTACGACTACCTCTCCGAACCGCCCGCGGTCGTCGTGTTGCCGTTCCGCGGCGACGGCGGGCCGGGCGACGACGTGGTGGTCATCGAGGAGTGGCGGCAGGCCGTCGGGCGCGTCAACCGCGGGCTTCCGGCCGGCGGCGTCGAACCCGGGGACGACGACCTCGCCGCGGCGGCGCACCGCGAACTCGCAGAGGAGACGGGCCACGAGGCTGGCTCGGTCGAGCAGTTGCTCTCCGTCGAGCCCGCAAACGGCATCGCGGACTCGGTCCACCACTACTTCGTCGCCCGCGACTGCGCGCCGGCCGGGGACCAGCGACTCGACGACGACGAGAGCATCCGGGTCGAGACGACGCCCTACGAGGAACTTCGAGCGGCAGTCCTCGCCGACGAGGTCCGGGACGGCCGGGCCGCGACGGCGGTCCTCCGCTTCGACTGTGGCCGCTAGGCGTCTCTCGTCGGCGCTCGGCACGACGGGCCGCCGCGCCGACGCCGGTAGACGGCCGCCAGCCACAGGCCCAGATACGACAGCACGAGGAGGAGGGCGGCCCCGGCGAGCGATCCCGCCGGATCCGGGAGCGTGACGCCCTCCATCACTTCCTGGGAGAGCAGCGCGGCGACGGCGCCGACGAACAGGCCGGCCCATCCCGACACCTCGTAGCCCCACCCGCTGACGCGGCGGTCGAGCGCCCGGGCGGCGCCGAGGACGCGAGCGAACGCACTCATCGTGGATCACCCGTCGGGCGGTTTGCGAGCGATGCGGTCGAGGGGAGAGCGGCGTGACGCATCCGTAACGCCTCCGTTACAGCGAATAATGATTTCACTCCGACATAAATCTGGTGCCGCCGTCGTCGGCCCGCCCGTGCAAGCGGAACCCTTAGGCGGCGCTGGCGCAATTCGGCGGCCATGCGCGAGGTTTTCGAGGTGCGCGATCAGGACGGCGCCGGCCGCGTGGGGGAACTGACCGTCCCCCGGGCCGATGCGACGGTCCGCACCCCCGCTTTGCTCCCGGTCGTGAACCCGAACCTCCCGACCGTCGACCCCAGTCGGCTCCCGGAGTTCGGTGCGCAGGCGCTCATCACGAACTCCTACATCATCCACGGCAACGAGGGCCTCCGCGAGCGAGCCCTCGACGAGGGCCTCCACGAGATGCTGGGCTTCGACGGTCCGATCATGACCGACTCCGGCTCCTTCCAGCTAGCCGAGTACGGCGAAATCGACGTCGACACGCCCGAGATCCTGCGCTTCCAGCGGGACGTCGGCGCCGACGTGGGGACGCCGGTCGACATCCCTACCCCGCCCGACGCGGACCGGGAGACGGCGGCCCGAGAGCTCCGCGAGACCACCGACCGCCTCGCGGTCGCCGAGGAGACCGACACCGGCGAGATGCTGGTCACCGCGCCCGTGCAGGGCTCGACCCACCCCGACCTCCGGACGGAGGCGGCCCGCGACGCGTACGCCACCGACCTCGACGTGTTCCCGGTGGGTGCGGTCGTCCCGCTGCTCAACGACTACCGATACGACGACGTGGTCGAGGCCGTCGCCGCCGCGAAGCGGGGACTGGGCGCCGACGCGCCGGTCCACCTCTTCGGCGCGGGCCACCCGATGACCTTCGCGCTGGCCGCGGCCGCCGGCTGTGACCTCTTCGACTCGGCGGCGTACGCGCTGTACGCCCGCGACGGCCGCTACCTCACCGTGCGCGGCACGAAGCACCTCGACGACCTCACCGAGTTCCCCTGCGCCTGCCCGGTCTGTACCTCCCACGCCCCCGACGACCTCCGCGCCGCCGACGAGGACGAGCGGACGCGCCTGCTCGCCGAGCACAACCTCAACGCCTCCTTCGCGGAGATCCGTCGGGTCCGGGAGGCCATCGTCGAGGGCCGCCTGTTCGACCTCGTGGAGGCCCGCGCCCGCGGCCACCCCCGCCTGCTCGACGGCTACCGCGCCCTCCTCGACCACGCCGACTGGCTGGAAGCGAGCGACCCCGCGAGCAAGGACACGTTCTTCTACCTCTCCGCGGAGAGCGCCCGCCGGCCCGAGGTGGCCCGCCACCGCGACCGCCTCGCGCGCCTCGTCGTGCCAGATGAGTTGTGCCTCGACGCCACGGGCACCCGCGACGACGCGTGGCCGGTCGTCCCGCCCTTCGGGCCGGTCCCGCCGGCGCTCAGAGAGACCTACCCCGTGAACGCCGAGACGCCGCGGCGCGTCGACGGCGACGCGCAGGTGGCCGCCGCACGGGGCGTCGCTGCCCTCGCCGCGGCCCACCCCGACGCGGCGCTCACCCTCGTCCACGACGGCTGGCCGGCGCGCGCGCTCGCGGCGCTGCCCGACGCCGTGACCGTCGAAGAGCAAGATAGTTGAAGCGCGCGGCGCTACCGGGGCCATGACCGAGCACTTCGAGGTCGTCGCGCGGGACGGGGCCGCCCGCGTCGGTGACCTCCGCCTCGCCGACTCCTTGCGGACCCCGGCCGTCGGGGACGACGTTCTCGCGGACGCCGGCAGCCTCTGGACCGACGAGCGATCGGTGCCCGAGGGCGACCCCGAGCGGCTGACGGTCCTCCCGAACCGTGGGTTCCCCCGCGGCACCGCACCGGAGGTCGAGGACGCCTTCGCCCCCGACTACCCCGACGTGGACTTCCCGTCCGCCGCGGTCGTCACGCCCGACACCGCCGGCGACCACGGCGCCGACGCCTACGTCCTCTCCGGCGCGCCCGGGTTCGTGGGCCACGGGAGCGCCTTCGTCGACGCGGTGATCGAGACCCGCGAGTCGATCCCCGACGACACGGCGCTGGTCCTCTCGGGGGTGGCGACGCCCGAGAACGTCCCCCTGTTGGCCTACGCGGGCGTCGACCTCGTGGACGCCGACCGGGCCGTGGTCCGCGGGACGCAGGGCCGCTACCTCACGACCGACGGCGAGACGCGATTGGAAGATCTGGACGAACTCCCCTGTCCCTGTCCGGCCTGTGCGACCAGCGTCGCCGACTTCGATCGCGAGGACTGCGTCGACCACAACGTCAACGCCCTCCGCGCGGAGTTGGCGCGGGTCCGCCAGCGCATCGGGGCAGGGTCCCTGCGGGACTACCTCGAAGGGCAGAGCCGCTTCCAGCCGTGGCTCACGGCGGCCTTCCGCGGCTTCGACCAGCAGTGGGGCTACCTCGAGGAGCGCACCCCAGTCTTCCGGTCGGCGACGATGGCCGCGACGACCGGCGACGCGACGCGCCGCGTCGAGATCAGGCGCTTCGCCGACCGGGTCACCTCCCGCTACCGGCCCCGATTCGCCGACCGCCCGATCCTGCTGGTCCCCTGCTCGGCAGGCAAGCCCTACGGCCAGTCCAAGAGCCACTCGCGCTTTCAGGACGCCGCGAACTACCGGGCGCACAAGGTGTCGCTCACCTCGCCCATCGGCGTCGTGCCCCGCGAACTCGAACTGACCTACCCCGCCCAGCACTACGACGCCGCGGTCACCGGGCGCTGGGACGCCGAGGAGGTCCGGTTCGTCGCCGACGTACTCGCCCGCTATCTGGACCGGACCGACTACCCCCGGATCGTCGCCCACGTCCCCGACGACGGCTACCGGCAGGTCGTCGAGCGCGCGACGGCAGACCGCGACGTGCCCGTCGAGTACACCGTCGACGGCCACCCGACCGACGCCGACTCGCTCGCCGCCCTCGCGGGCGCGCTGGAGGGCGAGCGCTCGATCCGCGTCTCCGAGAACGAACGCGCGACGGTCCGCGCGGTCGCGGACTACCAGTTCGGCGAGGGCGCGGGCGACGACCTGTTTCCGGACTTCGAGACGACCGGGCGCCACCCCAAGCAGCGCGTCGTCGTGGACGGCGAGCAGATGGCGGCGCTCGTCCCCGAGTACGGCGTGCTCGCGCTCACGCTCGCCGGCGCGAGGCGCTGGGTGGACAGCGACGTGCCGACGCGCCGCGTCGAGATCGACGACTTCGTGCCGCAGGGCTCGGTCCTCGCGCCCGGCGTCGTCGACGCCGATCGGGACATCCGGCCGGGCGACGAGGTCGTGATCGAGGGGCCCAGCGCGTTCGGCGTCGGCCGCGCGACCGCCCACGGCGCCGCGATGGTCGAGAGCAGTCGCGGGATGGTCGTCCAACCCCGCCACGTCGCCGAGCGCTGAGACTGCCGAGGGCCGAACGTTCAAGGCACCCACCTGCCACGGGGTGAGCATGCTCGACCCCGTCTCGCTGAACTGGCTCGACGACCCGCCGCCGACGAAGACCGGCGTCCGCTGGGGCGTCCCGTGGCCCCGCGGCGCCTGCGACCGCGATCAGTCGTTCGCGCTCGACGGCGAGATCCCCGTCCAGACGTGGCCGACCGCCTTCTGGCCCGACGGGAGCGTGAAGTGGACCGGCCACGCGGCCGTCCTCGGCCCGGACGCCGGGACCGACCTCGAACTGGTGCCCACCGACGACCCCCCGGCCCCCGAGTCACCCCTGACCGTCACCGAGGGCGAGGCCGTGACCGTCGAGACGGGCGCGCTGACGGCCACGCTCGGCGGCGACGCGGTCGTGGACGAACTCGCCGTGGATGGGGTGGCGGTGGCCCGCGACGGCCGCCTCGTGGCGCGCCGCGAGGCCCGCGAGGGAGACGCACGCCGCACGGAGTCCTTCGAGAGCGCCATCGACGACGTGACGGTCGAGCGCTCGGGGCCGATCCGCACCGTCGTCGCAATCGAGGGCCGACACGGCGACGGCGACCGGTCGTGGCTCCCGTTCACGGTCCGCTTTGCCTTCTACGCCGGCACCGGGATCGCCCGGGTCACGCACTCGGTCACCTACGACGGCGACCCCGAGACGGACGCCGTGAGCGGGCTTGGTCTCGCCTTCGACGTGCCGCTCTCCGGGCCGGCCCACCACCGACACGTCCGCTTCGGCGGCGACGAGGGCCTGTTTCGGGAGCCTGCTCGGCTCCTCCCGCCGGGCGCCGACGGCTACGAGCGCCACCTCGACGGCGAGGCGGTCGCGGCGCCCGACTCGGTCTCGGGGATGACGCCGTGGGCCGACTTCGAACTCCTGCAGGACTCGGCGGACCACTACCGGGTGCGCAAGCGGGTGAGCGACGACCACGCGTGGGTCGACGCGGCGCACGGCCGCCGGGCCGCGGGGCTTGGCTTCGCCGGCGACGACGGTGGCGGCCTCGCGCTGGCGATGCGCAACTGCTGGGAGACCTATCCCTCCTCCCTCGCTGCGACCGGTCTCACAGGCGACGCCGCGACGCTGACGGCGTGGTTCTGGTCGCCCGGCGCCGAGCCGATGGACCTCCGTCTCTACGACGACCCGCGCGAGGACGCCGGCGGCCCGGCCTACGGCGGCGTCGCGCCGGAGACCAGCACCGCCACGGGAATCGCGAAGACGAGCGAGTGCACGCTCGCCGTCGCCGACGCGGTGCCCGACGACGACGCGCTCTGGGACCGCGCCATGGACGCCCGGGACCCGCCGCGGCTGCTCCCGACGCCCGAGCGCCTCCACGACGTTCGGGCCTTCGGCCGGTGGAGCCTCCCGGACCGCTCTGACCCCGACCGGGCGTGGGTGGAGGACCAGCTTTCGGCCGCCGTCGACTTCTACCGCGACGAGGTAGAGCAGCGCCGCTGGTACGGCTTCTGGGACTACGGCGACGTGATGCACTCCTACGACGAGGCGCGCCACCAGTGGCGCTATGACACCGGCGGCTACGCGTGGCAGAACACCGAGCAGGTGCCGACGCTGTGGCTCTGGCTCACCGTCCTCCGGACGGGGCGCGCCGACGTGTTCCGAATGGCCGAGGCGATGACCCGCCACACCAGCGAGGTCGACGTGTACCACGAGGGGCCGATGCAGGGGCTGGGGACCCGCCACAACGTCCAGCACTGGGGCGGCGGCTGCGTCGAACCGCGCACCGCGACGACGGCCCACCACCGCCCGTACTACTACCTCACCGGGGGCGACGAGCGCCTCGGCGAGGTCTTCGAGGAGGTGCGCGACGCCGACTTCGCCACGCTCGACGTCGACCCGATGCGGAACCACACGGACCCGGACGACCACCCGACCCACGCCCGGGGCGCGCCGGACTGGCTCTCCTACTCGGCGAACTGGTTCACCCGCTGGGAGCGCTTCGAGGACGAGGACTACCGCGAGAAACTGCTGACCGGGATCGACGACCTCGCCGAGATGCCCTACCGGCTGCTCTCGGGGTCGAACTTCGGCTACGACCCCGAGACGGGCGAACTCCACCACATCGGCGAGAACACCTACGGCTTCGCCTTCCTGAACTGCATGGGCGGCCCGCAGTTCTGGCCGGAGATGATCGAGTCGCTGTCCGAGGACCGCCGGGAGCTGTTCGCGGAGATGATGGCGGACGTGGGCCGGGCGTATCTGGACCCCGACTCCCGCCCCGACATCGCGCCGGAGGTCGCCGAACGGAACTTCGAGAAGCTCCCGATGTACGCCACGAACCTCGCCGCGTTCGCGGCCGAGCGACGCGACGACCCCGCGCTGGCGGCGCGGGCGTGGGACCTCCTGCTCCACGACGAAGACGAGCGGAAGGTCCCCCTGCCGATGGCCCGCGAGACGACCGACGACTACGTCCGGTCCGTCGAGGAACTACCGGACGTGAAGACGAACACCGTCTCCATCTGGAGTCTCAACGTCATCGCCGCGCTGGAGTACGTCGGCGAGCACCTGCCCGAGACGCCTCGCGAGTGACAGTCTCAAGAGCGTGGAGCGGCAACCCTCAGCCATGACCGAGGACGTGCGCGATGCCGTCGCGGAGCTGTTCGCGGCCCACGCCGACAGCGGGTTCGTCGAGTCGGCGTGGATCGCCGACGACGTGAACCTCTGTCTCGGGCCCGCCGGTGGCTCGGACGTGGCCGTCGACGTCGAGGTGGCACACACCCGCGACGACGTGGACTTGCAGGCCATCGCCGACGAGGAGCCGACGCTCGAATCGCTGGACGGCGACGTGGGCGCGGTGGGCCGCGCCGTCCTCGCGGCGGTCGACGAGCGGGCGGCCCACTCCGTCGAGTCGCTCCCCTTCGCCATCGTGGTGGACAACGAGGTGGGCGTCCGGTGTGCGTCCTTCCGGACGACGGCGACGCTGGCGGAGTGATCCGGCGCGGCGGCCCGGTCGCGGCCGTCCTCGCGGCGATTCTGGTCGTGTCGCTCATTCCCTCGCCGCCCGGCGGCGGCGCGCTCCCGCTCGCGGCGGCCGGCCACCTGCTGGGCTACGCGGCGCTCGCGGCGACGCTGGCGCTGGCGCTCGACGGCCGGTACGCGCTCCCCCTCGCCTTCGCCGTGGCCGTCCTCGTCGGCGCCGGCGTCGAGGTAATTCAGCCCGAAGTGGGCCGCACGGCGTCGCTGACCGACGCGGCGCTGAACGCCGTGGGCGCCGCGCTCGGGCTCGCGGTCATCCGACTGGCACGCAGGCCCTAGCGCCGACGGTCGAGAAATCCGTCCACGAGGGGCGCTATCGCGGGGTCCTCGAAGCCGCCCTGGCCGCCGCCCGCGACGATGTGGTACGTGACAGCGTCGTTGGCGTCCGCCAGCGCCCTGACGAGTCTGTCGCTCTGCTCGCGGGGCACCACGTCGTCGGCGCTCCCGTGGACCACGAGAAACGGCGGCTCGTCGCCGTCGACGTACGTGATCGGGCTCGCGTCCCGGGCCACGTCGGGGCGCTCTCTGATCGGCCCGCCGACCAGTTTCGACTCCGGCGCGGGCTCCTCGGCGTCGTCGGCCGCGGTGGCGTTCGCGGTCGGCAGGTCCGTCACGGGGAAGAACGCGACGACGCCGTCGACGCGGTTGGACTCCGCGGGGGCCACGTCGCGGGGGCCGAAGTCCGCGTCCGGTGCCGTCCCGAGGAGCGCGACGAGGTGGCCACCCGCCGAGAACCCCTGTGCCACGACGCGGTCGGGGTCGAGGTCGAACTCGCCCGCCCGGCCCCCGAGCCACCGGAGCGCCGCCCGACAGTCCCGGATCTGCGCCGGATGCGGTGCCACGTCGGCGAGGCGGTAGTCGATGCTGGCGACGGCCCAGCCCCGGTCGGTCTGCCGGCGGACCTCGCCGACCTGCGTCCGGTCGCCCGCGATCCACGCCCCGCCGTGGACGACGAGGAGGAGTGGATGGGGGCCGTCACCGTCCGGCAGATAGAGGTCGAGGTGGAGGGGGCCGCTGTCGCGCTCCGCGAACACGAGGTCCCGATGTGTGCGCATGCCGGCCCCGCGGGGCGAACGCACATGGAAGCAGCGGTCTTTTACCCGCTGGTCGGGTAGGACGGGCAATGAGTCAGGGAGAGCCGAGCCCCGACGTGTACGAGAGCGGGCGCGGCATGGACGCCCACAATCAGGTGATGCGCCGGGCCCGCGGGCGGAACGACGCGAGCTACGACCCCGACGAGCCCACGCGGGTCTGGATGGACGAGGACAACACCCCCGACGGCGTCCGGGAGTCGCTGACGATCATCCTCAACACCGGCGGCTGTCGCTGGGCGCGCGCCGGCGGCTGTACGATGTGTGGCTACGTCGCCGAGTCCGTCGAAGGGGGGTCAGTCGCCCACGAGGACCTCGTGGCGCAGGTCGACGCGGCCCTCGCTCACGAGGCCCAGCACGCCGAGCGCCCGGCGGAACTGATCAAGATCTACACCTCCGGCTCCTTCCTCGACGAGCGCGAGGTCGGCGCCGAGACGCGCGAGTACGTCGCCGAGACGTTCGCCGACCGGGAGCGCGTCGTCGTCGAGAGCCTGCCGGACTTCGTCGCCCGCGAGAAACTCGCGGACTTCACGGAGCGCGGCGTCGCGGCCGACGTGGCCGTCGGCCTCGAAACCGCGACCGATCGGGTCCGCCACGACTGCGTGAACAAGTACTTCGACTGGGCCGACTTCGAGGCCGCCTGCGAGGAAGTCGCGGCCCTCGACGCCGAGAGCGAGGCCGACGCCGGCGTGAAGGCCTACCTCCTGATGAAGCCGCCTTTCCTCGCCGAGGGCGAGGCAATCGCGGACATGAAGCGGTCGGTGCGGCGCTGCGCCGCCGTCGAGGCCTGCCACACCGTCTCGATGAACCCCTGCAACGTGCAGGCCTACACGATGGTCGAGGACCTCCACCGCGCCGGTGGCTACCGCCCGCCGTGGCTCTGGAGCGTCGCCGAGGTGCTCGCCGAGACGGCCGACGCCGACGCCCTCGTGGTCTCCGATCCGGTCGGCCACGGCTCCGACCGGGGCCCGCACAACTGCGGGGACTGTGACGACGCCGTCCAGAACGCGATCAAGGACTTCGACCTGCGGCAGGACCCCTCCATCTTCGAGGAGGTCGCGTGCGACTGCGAGGCGACGTGGACCGCCGTCGTCGAGCGGGAGCGCGCCTACAATCTCCCGCTGGCCGAGTGACGCGCCGGTGCCTTTTTGCGGTCTTGCAACAAAATTCATGATGTATGGGGGCGCTCCGTCGGCGGGGGCGGCTGACGCCGGCCGCGGTCACCGGCGCGTACGTGGTCGCGGGCCTGGCGTGGATCGTGGCGACGGACGCCCTCGCGGCGGCGACCGGCGGCGGGGCCGTCACGTTCGGCGTCCAGACCGCGAAGGGCGTCGCCTTCGTGCTGGGCACGGGCGGGTTGCTGTTCTGGTTGCTGTATCGCCGTGAGGCGACCATCGTGGACGCCCACGAGACCATCGACGACGCGCGCCGTCGCTTCGAGAGCATCGTCCACGCGGCGCCGGTGCCCATCGTCGCGCTCGACGCCGAGGGCCGCGTCGAGACGTGGAACCCCGCGGCTGAGGAGACCTTCGGGTGGTCGGCGGAGGCAGTCGAGGGCGAGCGGCTCCCCATCGTGCCCAAGGAGGGCCGCGAGGAGTTCCAGTCGCTGTTCGACCGGGTCGCCGACGGCGACTCGATCGACGGCCGCGAGATCCACCGCCAGACTGCGGAGGGGGCCGAGCGGGTCCTCTCCCTCTCGGCGGCACCCATCTCCGAGGACGGAAGCGACGGCGTGATGGCGGTGTTCCGGGACGTGACCGAGCGCCGCGCCCGCGAGGAGTCGCTGGCGGCCTACCGCGACCTCGTCGATCACCTCCCCGTCGGGGTGTTCCGCACCGCGCCCCGCGACCGGGACGAGTTCGTCGAGGTCAACCCCGCGCTGGTCGAGATGTTCGGCGCCGACTCGGCCGCCGACCTGCTCGGCACCCCCGTCTCGGCCGTGTACGCCGACGCCGACGCGCGGTCCGGGTTCCACGACGACCTCGAAGAGGTGGAGGTGGTCACCGAGGAACTGCGCCTCCGCAGGCTCGACGGCGAGGTGTTCTGGGGCCGCACCACCGCGATCCGGCGCGTCGACGACGACGGCCGCGTCTACGTCGAGGGCATCGTGCAGGACGTCTCCGACCGGAAGGAGCGCGACCGGCAACTCGCGGTGCTCGATCGGGTCCTCCGGCACAACCTCCGCAACAAGATGGGCGTCGTCCTCGGGCGCGCGGAGGACGTCGAGCGGCTGGCCGATGGCGAGGCGGCGGCCGCCGGGCGCCGCATCCGACGGGAGGGGCGCGCGCTGCTCGACGTGGTCGGCGACCAGCGCGAGATCGTCGAACTCGTCGCCGAGTCGCCGGATCCGACGACGTGCGACCTCCGGCGGATCGTGGATCGACAGCTCGCGGCGGCCCGTGAGCGCCACCCCGAGGCCGAGTTCGCGGTCACCTGTCCCGACGCCGTGGAGGCCCGGGCGGTCTCGTCCTTCGGTCGGGCACTCCGCGAACTGATCGACAACGCCGTCGAGCACGCCGACGAGGAGGCCCCGCACGTCCGGATCAGCGTGACGGCCGACGACGACCGGGTGACCGTCGCAGTCGCCGACGAGGGGCCCGGAATCCCGGAGGCGGAGGTGGGCGTGCTCACGCAGGAACGCGACATCGGGCCGCTGTACCACGGGACGGGGATGGGGCTGTGGCTGGTCCGCTGGATCGTGCGCTTCTCGGAGGGGACGCTTCGCTTCGAGGAGAAAGAGCCCAGCGGCACCGTCGTGACGATCGAACTCGACCGGGCCTGATCAGGCGAAGCCGTCGAGGACGCCCTGGCCGTCGGTCGGGCCGATGTCGGGGAGAGAAGCGCGCTCGGGGTGGGGCATCATCACCGCGACGTGCTCGTCGGGGCCGAGGACGCCCGCGACGTTGCCCTTCGACCCGTTGACGTTCGCCGCGTCGGTGATCGAGCCGTCGGCCTCGCAGTAGCGAAAGAGGATGCGGTCCTCGTCGTCGAGCGCCGCGAGTTCGTCGTCCGCGATCTCGAAGCGGCCCTCGCCGTGGGCGATCGGCAGGTCGATGACCTCGCCCGCCTCGTAGGCGGCGGTCCAGCGCGTGTCGGCGTTCTCCACGCGGAGGTGGGCGTGCTCGCACTGGAACTTCGCGCTCCGGTTCGTCGTGAACGCGCCGGGCGCGAGGCCGCCCTCGGCGCCGATCTGTGCGCCGTTGCAGACCCCGAGGACGGGGACGCCCTCGGCGGCCGCGTCGCGCACGTCGGCCATGATCGGCGTGCGCGCCGCCATCGCGCCGGCACGGAGGTAGTCGCCGTAGGAGAAGCCGCCCGGCAGCAGGACCCCCGACACGTCCGCCGGGAGGCCGTCCTCGTGCCAGACGATCTCAGCGTCGACGCCGATCTCCGAGAGCGCGCGGACGGCGTCTCGGTCGCAGTTGCTCCCGCCGAAGCGGACGACTGCAACCGTCATCGGTCGGCGACGTCCACCGTGTAGTCGTGGATCGTCGGGTTCGCGAGCAGGCGCTCGGCCATCTCTTCGGCCTCCTCGCGGGCCTCGGCCTCGTCCGCCGCGTCGAGGTCGATCTCGAAGCGGTCGGCCATCCGGAGGTCCGAGACCTCGAAGCCGAGGCGTTCGAGCGAGTGGCGCGTCGTCTCGGCCTCGGGATCGAGGACGCCCCGCTTCAGCCGAACCGTCACGGTCGCCGTGTAGGCCGTCATTACGCGAAGGGGCGTGTCGCGTCGGCAAAGGGATTGCGGAACGCCGGCGCTCACGGCCGGAGCGGGAGCGGCTTCCGGCCGTCAGAGCGCATCACGTCGCGGTTTCGCTCGGGCCACGCGAGGAGGCGCTCCCGCAGCGGGTCACCGTCCGCGGTCTTCGGGTCGGGCCCGCCCAGTTTCGCGCTCACGGACAGCAGGGCCCACCCGCCGTAGCCGAGGACCACGGTCACCAGCGTCAGGACCGCGACGGAGACGACCACGCGGCCGAGTCGCACGCGGAACGGGGGCTTGGAGGGCATAGGGGGTGGTGTGACCGCGGCGACATTAGTTCCGGGGCCGCGTTTCAGGTCGAGCGAAGCGAACGGGGCGGTGCGGGGCGGTGCGGGGCGGTGCGGGGCGGTGCGGGGCGGTGCGGAGCGGCGCGGAGCGGCGCGGAGCGGTGCGGGGCGGTGCGGTGCCGAGCGGAACGAGGCCGATAGAAGGCGGTTTTTTGGTCCAGCTTTTTGCGGCGCTTCGCCGCAAAAAGGTGGTGCGGAACGCTTATGCCCGGACGCGGACTCACATCGCCAATATGCACGCGTTCGGCCACGAGGTGTCGCCATGACGGAGGAGTACACGGAGATCACCGTCGTCGGCGAGGACTCGACCGGACTCATCGCCCGCGTCACCACGCTGCTGTTCGAGCGCTCGATCAACATCGAGGACCTCGATCAGGACGTCCGCGAGGACGTGTTCCGGATGCGGATGCACGTCGACGCCTCCGGGATGGTGACGACCGAGGAGACGCTCCGAGAGGACCTCCACGCGCTCGGCGAGGACCTCGACGTCGACGTGCAGGTCCGCTTCCCCGAAGACCGCGAGGCGCGCCACGTCGCCGTCCTCGCCACGAAGGAGTCACACTGCCTCGAACGGCTGCTCGACGCCCGAGAGAATGGGGAACTCGACGCCGAGATCAGTTGCGTCGTCGCGAACCACGACGACCTCGCCCACCTCGTTCCCGACGACGTGCCCTTCTACGACATCGGCGACGAGTCCGGACAGCCAGACGAGGACTGGCTGCTGGACATCCTCGCCGACCACGACGTCGACCTGGTGGTGCTGGCGCGGTACATGCGCATCCTCAGCCCGGACGTGGTGTTCCGCTACGAGAACCGAATCATCAACGTCCACCCGTCCCTGCTCCCCTCCTTCCCGGGCGCGTCGGCCTACCTGCAGGCCGTCGAGGAGGGCGTCCGCGTGGCGGGCGTCACGGCCCACTACGTCACCACGGACCTCGATCAGGGGCCGATCATCGCCCAGCGGGCGCTCAACGTCCGCCCGGACGACGACGCCGACTCCCTCCGCGACCGGGGCCAGCCACTCGAAGCGGAGGTCCTGCTCGAGGCGGTCCAGATGCACCTCAACGGCGACATCCTCGTGCGCCGCGGCCGGACGGAACTCCGGGAGGGCGTCGATCCCGACGACTACCAGTTCGGTCTTCCGAACGACTTCGACGCGGAACTGCCCGACGAGCCTGTGGACTCGGTGAAGCGGGCCGAGCAAAGCGCCGACGACTGATCAGCGGTCCGCGACGGCCGCCACGGCCGCGTCCATCGACGGCGCGTCGAACCACGACGTCCCGGTGTACTGGTTCGTCCCGGCGGCGTACAGGTCGCTCACGGCCGTCAGCACGTCGTCGGGGAGCGGCCCCGGCGCGACCTCGCAGAGGGACTTCCAGTCGGCCACGTCCTGCTCTTTTGCGGCGTCTTTGGCCGCGTCGATGGCCTCGACCCACTCCGGTTCGGTCTCGCGGTAGTGCTGGCGGACGACCTCCTTCGAGACCTGCGTGCCGTCGTAGGCGAAGCGGTTCTCGTCGAACGTGCCGACCACGTCCGCGACGCGGATCTCGCCGTCGACGGACAGCACCTCGATCTTGCCGTCCTGGTGCGCGAACCCGCGGTCGGCGGCGCGGTCGGTGAGAACCCGATTCACCTCCCGGGCGACGCCTGCGATCTCGTCCACGTCCGCGGGGCCGGCGACGCGTTCGGCCTCGCTCGCCGAGAGGTAGCGGTCGCCGTCCTCGAACTTCGTGGAGAACTCGACGATCGGCGCGTCGAGGTCGACGGCCTCGTCGGGCCACTCGTCGTAGTCCAGGCCGTGGTCGGCGGGGTCGCTCCGGCGGCGCAGGCTCGATCCCAGCGGGACCGTGTTCCGGAAGACGACCTCCATCGGCACGACCACGGCGTCCCCGGCGGCCTCGTGGAACGCCTCGTAGTCGTAGTCGCGGCCGTCGTGGGGCAACTCCGGGATGTCCACGAGGTCGATCGCCATCTCGCGGGGCGCCGCGTCGGCCTCGGCGAGGGGTACCACGTCGCCGTCGTCGACGACGCCGCGGTAGTGGGTCGGCACGCCCGCGTCTTCGAGCAGTTCGAAGTTGAACGCGCCCATCGTGCACAGCGTGGCGCCCTTCCGGGGAATCTCGTCGGGCATCTTCCCCCAGTCGAACACGGAGTAGTCGTCGGTGAAGTAGAAGCGCCCGCGCCCGAGGCCGCCGTCCGGGGCCTCGTCCACGCGGATGTCCTTGACGCTCGTCATGCCCGAACGGTGTCGGGGCCGGAGTAAGTGCGTTCCGACTCTGCACACGGCCCCGCCGCGACCCGCGCACTTTTGAGGTTGTAGCGGGTGCTCTCGCGTAATGGCCGATACGTTCGACGTCACCCCGAACGTCCCGCGCGGCGAGTTCGGGTTCGACCACCGTCCGGAGACGGCCCAGTCCTTCGAGAACGCCCTCGCGAAGGCGCGGGCCGGCGACCGCCTCACCGTCGACGACGGGGTGGAACTCATCACCACCGGCACCGACCACCCCGGCATCGACCGCGAGCGGAAGGAACTGGTGCTGGAGGCCGCGGACCGCCGTCGCGCCGACGTCGTCGGCGACGAGGTCACGTTCGTCGCCAACATCAACAACAACGTCACGACCGCCTGCGACACCGGCTGTCTCTTCTGTAACTTCAAGGACGCCGCCCAGCGCTTCGAGGCCGACCACGACGGCGCCAACCCCGGCTTCACGAAGACGCCCGCCGAGTCCCGCGAGATCGTGCAGGATGCGGTCGAGCGCGGCGTCTACGAGGTCACCTCCGTCTCGGGGCTCCACCCCGCCTTCGCCCTCGACGAGGAGCACCGTGAGATCCTCGACGCGCACCCCGAGTCCGCGGAAATCAATTACAAGCCGCCCGCCGACTACGACGTCGACCCCGGCACGTACTGCGAGCAGATGGCGGCGATGGCGACCGGTGGGATCCACGTCCACTCGATGACGCCCGAGGAGGCCTACCACGCCAAGCGCGGCACCGACTGGGACTACCGGGAGGTGTACCAGCGCCTCGCGGACGCCGGCCTCGACAGCGCGCCCGGGACCGCCGCCGAGATCCTCGTCGAGGAGGTCCGCGAGGTCATCTGCCCGAACAAGGTCAGCACGCAGGGCTGGCTCGACGCGATGGAGGCCGCGGCCGACGTGGGCCTCGACCTCACCGCGACGATCATGTACGGCCACGTCGAGAACGAGAAGCACCGCGTGCTCCACCTCGACCGGATCCGCGAACTGCAGGATCGCATCGGCGCGATCACCGAGTTCGTTCCGCTCTCCTTCATCCACCCCGACACGCCGCTTCACGACCGCGGGATGGTCGACGACGGCGCCACCACCGACGAGGACGAACTGCTCATCGCCGTCTCGCGGCTCTACCTCGACAACATCGATCACGTGCAGTCCTCGTGGGTGAAGTACGGCGACGAGCAGGGCCTGAAGATGCTCTCCTGTGGCGCCGACGACTTCATGGGCACCATCCTCTCCGAGGAGATCACGAAGCGCGCGGGCGGCGACCACGGCGAGTTCCGCTCCTTCGAGGAGTACGTCGAGATGATCTCGGCCATCGGTCGCACGCCGGTCGAGCGCTCGATGGACTACTCCGAGCGCCGCGTCCTCGACCCGGACGACCCGCCCTTCGGTCCGGAACTGGGACCGCAGGCCGACGGGACGCCCCTGATGTAGCGGCGAAAGACCGAACTGCCGCGGCGCCCTCTCTGTGCCCGTCTGCATGATGGCCACCACCCACGCCGCGATGGGCGCGGCGCTGGCACTCGCCGCCGCGCGAGTCGCGCCCGACCTCGCCGCGCCGGCGGTCCTCGCGGCCTTCTGTGGTGGCCTCTTTCCCGACCTCGACGCCGTCGTGGGCGCCCACCGCCGCACGCTCCACCATCCGGAACTGTACTCCGCGCTGGCGGTTCCGGCGACGGGTGTGGCGGCGGTGTACCCGGTTTCGGTGACCGTCGCCGTCGCCGCCTTCCTCGGGTCCGCGGCGCTCCACTCGGTGAGCGACGTGCTGGGCGGCGGCCTCGGCCTGCGGCCGTGGATCGAGGACGACCACCGCGGCGTCTACCTCCACACTCAGGGCCGGTGGGCGCGGCCCCGGCGCTGGATCCGCTACGACGGCGCGCCCGAGGATCTGGTGCTGGTCACCGCGCTCACGATTCCGGTGTCGCTCGCGGGCGGCCCGACCCGGTGGCTCGCGCTGGCCGGACTGGCGGTGTCGGTGCCCTACGCGCTGTTCAGAAAGCCGCTGACCGAGCGGTATCCGGGGCTGTTCGAGGCGTAGTGGTCGGTGCGTGCAGGGCGCAGCGTCCACCTCTCCGACGGGTGCCCACTCACGTACCAGTCTCCGACGCCGCCCACCGTCGCGCCCGGAGACCGAGGTCGGACAGCCCGAGGACGAGGAGCAGGACCCCGCCCAGCAGGGAGAGATACCACGCCCACGTCGGGATAAACGCAGCGTCGAAGCCCACCAGAGAGCCGCGCAGTGTGAGATAGCACCCGAACGTTGCAATTCCTGCCGCGACGATCGAGAGGACTCCGCGGCCCGTTCGATTGTCGCTGAGAAGGCTGAACGCGATCACGCTGAGGGCGGTGGCGACGATCGCCCACTCGAAGTACGACGTGATCCCGGTCTGCGCATCGACCATATATACGAGTGGCATCTCCTGACGAGATGGGTTTGCCTCGATCGAGGGGCGGTACGTGCCGATGACGACACTTACCGCAGCTACTATGTGGAGTATCTGACTCCGGATTGCGGTGGATGGCATGGGTTAGATCCCGACTAATCTCGTGCCGTCTTTTGGGCATCATTCTCTTCAGCCATATGGCTACTATCTACGCCACTTTGTATTAGTAGTCACGAATCACTTAATTAGCACATATGGTCCTAAGATAGTTATTAATAATTGGGGTCGGATGGCTTTTGCCGCAACATATGTTTCAGACCGCCCGCCGAGCAAAAATCCCGCGCCCCAGTCGGCTCAGTGCGCGGCGTCGTGGGGGTTCCGCTCGGTCCCGTAGTTCTCGGCGTGGTCGGTGTAGTCGATGAAGCGCGGCGCGTCCGGGTCGAAGGGGCGCTCCAGCGAGTCGAAGGCCTTCTGCTTGTCCCACGACTGCAGCCCACCGATGGCCGAGCGGTCTTCGAGGTCGTGGTAGTCCAGATCGTCCTTGGTGGCGTTCCACGCCTCCATGCCCGTGTCGGTGCGGACGATGACGCTGGAGTACTCGTCGGAGGAGCCGACGGAGCCGACGGTCACGTCGGCGCAGTAGCCCGTGAAGTCCGCGCACTCGTCACAGCCCTTCAGCGCGGCGCCGTGGAACTCCTCGATGTCCTCGTCGAGGATCAGGTCCAGATCCTCGTCGAAGACCTTCATCTTCCCGTCGATGACGTCGAGTTTGCCGATGTCCTCGGGGTGGATGCCCCGCTGCTCGGTGAGTTGCTCGCCGATGAGCTTCTCGTAGTTGAAGTTCTTCGTGCACATCAAGGCGATGGTGTAGTCCACCGCGCGGGCGCCGGTCTCCTGGCTGGCGTAGTCCCAGTCGAAGTCCTGGAGCGCCTTGATGCCCTCAATCTCGCAGGGCGTGCCGACCAGCGCGAGCGACAGGTCCTCGGGGTCCTTGTCGGGGAGCTTGTGCTCCCACTGTTCGAGGCCGAGGTTGCCAAGCGCCATCGTCTGGTTGTAGAAGGAGCCGGCGTTCTCGATCAGCTCCTCGGGCGTGGTCGCGAGGAAGGACTCGGCCTTCCACTCGGTGTCGTCGGACTCGGTGGCGACGAGCGCGCCGTCGATCTCGCCCTGCTCGAGCAGGTGGATGAGCATCGACGTGACGACGCCGCCGTCCTGTGCGTTCTCGCGCCAGTCGTCCTCGACCGTCGCGGAGAACTCCGTGATCGGGTCGCCCGCACCGGAGACGTTGTCGTCGCCGCCGGTGATCTTCCACTGGCGCTCGTAGCGCAGGCCGCCGCGGGGACAGAAGTCCCAGCAGAGCGAACAGCCGGTGCACATCTTCACCAGTTCGGGCAGGCCGTCGTCGCCGATGCCGATGGAGTCGGAGGGACAGGAGGCCACGCAGGTGCCACACTGGATGCAGCGACCCTCGTCGATGACGGCCTCGTCCAGCTCCATGAACCACGTCTTGTCGTCGGGCGTGTCGATGTCGTTCATCTCCTCCCGGATGGAGTACTCCGGCGTGTCGAGGTCCACGCCGTCGGGCACGCCGACGCGCTTCGCCGGGTCGTCGCCGTGCTCGACGTCCTGTCCCGAGTCAGCGGACGGCTCGGTGAACTCCACGTCGCCGAGGCTGCCGTTCTCGTCGACGTTCGCGACGCCGCCGTCCGCGGCCACGTCGGCCGGCCGGTCGTGGCCGCTCGCGGCCGGC